>JACCDO010567542.1_pt1 | contig 50518 bp, 31 predicted proteins | sample 7446101 | NCBI WGS metagenome assembly JACCDO01 (sample SAMN15323440, study PRJNA562643) | freshwater metagenome | isolation source: river surface water | place: USA:Blue River Watershed | collected 2017-08-16 | reverse complement strand
GAGCAACTGTTAGTTATCCGCTATCTAAATCCCCGAAGTAGTAAGTAATAGGTTTGATAAAATGTATTATTTTAATTATTATTACAATCCGCTGAGAAGTCTCTCTACAGCTGCATTAACATTTCCACCAGTAGCTTGAAGGGCGCGAATATTACTCGGAACGTCGGCGAAACCCATATCTTGCAACTGCTGCAACTGGCTTGCGTACAAAGTGTTGAAATCTGTTGAATTCACTGGTGCGCTAGTGGTCGGCTGAGTCGTCGACAAGTTTGAGGTAGTGCCAGGTGTGCCGTTTAAGCTTAAACCACCCAGCAAAGCAGAAAAATCTAAATTATTCGAGGCTGCATTAGGCATTGGTCCCAGCCCCATCCCCCGCATCTGTGTCATTAATGGCTCCAGTTGCCTCATAGCTTGCATCGTGTTGGGATCTGACATGAGTGACATCATCTGCGGATTAGTGAGCATAGCTCGCATAGTAGGATCTTCGAGGATTTGACCCAATTGTGGATTCATTCGGGCTATTTGGGCTCTCATGGCAGGATTATTCATCATATTTCTGGTTTGTTCCATAATCATCGGGTTCGACATCAAGGCGGATATTTGTTGCGGGCTCATGTTAGCCATTGGATTCATACCACCGAACGGATTCGCCCCTGCATTCATGCCAGCGAAAGGATTCGCTCCTGGATTCATACCACCGAACGGATTCGCCCCTGGATTCATGCCAGCGAAAGGATTCGCTCCTGCTGGACTACCAAGACCGCCGAATAATCCAGTAGTTGCTGGTGAACGTTGGTTTGACCAAGGATTTGGAAGCGCGGAAGTATTAGGAGTAGTTGAAGCTGGGCTACTACTACTCGAGCTGCTATTGTTGGGGCTACTGCTACTGTTGTTACTATACATCGATTGTGACGCTTCCATCATGGGTTCCTGTATATCCTCGTACATTCGGCGCAATGCATTGAAGCCCCCTAAATGTACAAAATAAGTTAGCAAATGAGAGAGATTGTAAGGATGAGTGGATGAGGTACCTGGCAAATTCTCCAATTGGGACATAGCTAAATCTTGACTTCGCATCGCTTCTCTCATCGCATTCGGATTCCTCATCATTTCCATCGTCTGTCGTATTATTTGTGGGTCGTTCATTATATGTCGCAACTGTGGGTTGGCCTCCATTAAAGCTTGCATTTGTGGATTATTTGTCATCATATTGCGCATTATTTCTGGATTGTTTAATAATTGATCCATTGCAGGAGACGACATCATTTGTTGCATTAACTCAGGATTATTTAAAAACCCTCCTAGACCTTCCATCCCATTCATGCTTCCCAACGCCCCCATGTCCATAAACATGTTTCTATTAGTGTTGTTTGTGTTATTATTTGTAGGAGTTGTATTGACAGCTGGAGGTGTTGCAGCTTGTGTATTATTTGTAGATGGTGGTGCAACGCCTTTCACCATATGCACTGCATCACCAGTAACTATCCCATACGACTCCATAGTTGCATCATCCTTCAACACCCTCCCTTTGTGGATCAACCTCTGTTGCACCGCTGGTACGCCGAGTGTAGACTCGACAACTTGTTTAAACTCGCGCACCGTCATATCCAATGAGCCCCGGACGGTTGCCTTCTCCGAGTTGGTGCACCTGATGTTAATCTCGATGTCTCTGGTCGCCATCTTCTTTCTTTCTTCTTCTTTTCCTTTTTTGAGTCATTTTCAGAAGAAGGCCGGATTCTCGAATGTTAGGTTTGAACTTTGGGTGTGAGCAAGAGAGCCGTTGGAAGAAGAGTTTTACTTAATAATTTACTAGTTTCTTAATGGCTTCTAATATCTTGAGGTGGTCCGGAATGTAGTATTTTTCAAATGCGAGAGGAAATGGTGTATCGTAGCCGCATACTCTGGTGATGGGAGCTTCGAGCGACAAGAAGCATTGTTCTTGTATTCTGGATGAAATCTCAGCTGCAAACCCGCCAGTTCTTGGTGCCTCGTGACTAACGATTAGCTTCCCTGTTTTACTAACTGACTCAGCTACCAGTGGCAAATCCCACGGTAACAATGTCCTTAAATCTATCAATTCACAATTTATTCCTAATTCCTTTGCTGCAATATCACAAGCCTTCTGCAATACTAGCATCTGTCCCCCCCAACCTACAATTGTGACGTCGCTGCCTTCTCTAACAATCTTCCCTTTCCCTAGTGGTATTTCATAGTCACCAGTAGGTACTTCCTCTATCGCTGACCTATACAATGCTTTGGGTTCAAAGAAGATGACCGGGTCAGGCGATCGAATAGATGACAGCAGTAACCCTTTGGCATCACTAGGAGTGGATGGAATAACTACTTTTAAACCTGGTGTGTGGCAAAAGTATGCTTCTGGTGACTGGGAATGATATAGTGCACCATGTCCAACAGCTCCGCATGGTGTGCGTATAGTCAATCCACCGCAATTAAATTGATTACCTGAACGATAACGAAATTTTGCAGCTTCGTTTACAATTTGGTCAAATGCTGGGAATATATAATCAGCAAATTGTATTTCAGCAATAGCTGTGTGTCCCATTGATGCGTATCCAATTGCAAATCCGGCAATACCTTGCTCACATAATGGGGTATTAAACACTCTATTTGAACCAAACTCCTCTTGTAATCCAACTGAACATCTGAAAACGCCACCAAATCCAACATCCTCACCGAATACAATTGCGGTTGGATCTGTTTTCAAGGCTATTCTCATGGCATCGTTTACAGCTGTGAACAAGTTCATTCGCTTCATTGTGTTTTCTACTGGCTGACCTAAATTTAAGTATGTTAGTATGATTGGTAAAGTATAAGTTGCAGTAGCATTAGGATATATCAATAAAGACTATCATATCCAAGGAAATCAAGTTGAAACTGACCTATTTCAGGCGCCTGAGCATTATACATCGTAGAGAGAGTGCGCGCATTGCACAAAGAGAGATTCCGCGCACTGCGTCTGACGAGCCTGTGTCCAGATGGAACCAACTGGCGAGACATCGACATCTATTGGATTTTCTCGGTACTTCAATAATGATTTTTTTTCCGAGGATTTGCTCGAAGCAGTTAGGGCAGAAGGTGTTCAGAAAAATCTATTAGTAAATATAGTTACAAAGTACAATCGGTACGGGCGCGAGAGCGACAGCATCGCATCCGCTGTCCCTCATTTGCTATTGCCTGCATAGGCGTTGTAATATGGCTCAATATCGAACCCTAATTCGCCGTAACGAGCGAGTACCGCCATTAGAGTCTGTTCATTCCAATATTTGTTTCCAGGATTAGGGAAGCCGAGCAAGGATCGCTGCTGCACGGTCGATTGCGCGATTAGCTTTTCAACTTGAAGATTCTTGCGATACATACTCCACGCCCAGCCCTGGTGCAACACGGAAATCCATTCACTCTGCGCCTTTTTAAAGGTTAGGTTCATTACTATTCGGAGGGAGCCTAACTTTAGCTCGGTGCCTGACGATCGAGAGGTGAGTTAGAGGGTAGATTGCGAGTAAATGGGCGAGTGTGTACCTCGGTGCCAGGTGTCGTGGCGATAAAACAGGACCGTCCCAAATTTATATTTTACCAGTTTTTCCCTGGCGTATAATTTCTGCCGGAATGCGTGCATATCAGACTTCACGCTCTTGATGTACTCCTCGGCTTTGGTCTTGTTGTTGATCCATGGAATCGTGCCGAAACCGGGGAGGTTGCTGATGGGGAATGAGTACAACTCGTCATTGTTATCAACACGAGGCACTACTGCTGTGGCTCCGTCACATTCCTCTACTTCGTTGAGGTAAATTATCATTTCCACGGCCTCTGGTTCGTCCCATATAGGTGGGTGCACTAATGTGTGGTTGGGGTAATCACAATGAATACGTTGATCACTATTTGAATCCGGGTTGGTAGATCTGTATCCATACTTTGGCCATGCTTCGCACTGCGTCAATCGAATATCCATGGGCGAAGATAGCAACAAGTTGCTGACAATGTTCTGGATTGTTGGGTGCAAAGCTATGCGATTAATCGAATCAAAGGTGGACGGAAAGTTCAGTCCGCTGCCACCAAAATCTGTAATTGGCGGATTTTCTGGATTTTTTTTCATATCCCATTCGGGACAAACAGACAAAGCATCATTCTTCACTGCTTGAAGTAGTTCGACAGGCAGCAAATCGTCAACTAGCGCATAGCCTTCTCTGCGCCATGACTCAACAGCTGATTGTGGCAATATACTGGCAAAGTTCACTGGTGTAGGAGTTATATACTCCGACGTATTATTGAAGTAATGACCTTTCACAACCGACGTAACTTTAGAACAACTATCAAGCTCGGGAATCAAATTCTTGCAATGACTAGAGCCCGAATGAACATCTAATGCTTGTTGATCTTTCCACAACTCAATAAAAATATACTCGTTAGGATTACTCTGTGACTTACAGAAGTTATATTCTAGACAACCATCTTCTTTGTTTGATTCTACTACAAGCTGCTGTGCACAGTTTTTAAATTTTGATTCTTCTGAAACTTCAACGGTTACAACTAATCTAACAGTGCTACTAACGTGCAGATCGCTTTTCAATGGAGCCTTTTCTAGTTCAATATGGTTTTCATTGTAATTAAACTTCTTCAAGTAAACGATATCAACGAGGTTTACTAACTCTGGCACAAGTTTCTTGAAATGTGGCGAGTTTTCGTGACTATCAACTGCAGCGCAATCCCTCCACTTCTCGACAAATAGAAATGTCGAAGGAGTCTCAGCTTTCTGCAAGTATGTATAATAAATGCAACCTACTTCAGCGTTACTCTCGGCGACTAGCTCCCGCACTATTCCTGCCAGCTTATCCAAGTCTGCGCCATCCTTAGGTCGAAGCTCGACCACTATACTAACTGCCGAACTCATCTAGATTCAACTTTCGTTCTCTTTTTTGGCAATTTGAGCGAAGTCTGCCGGCCTCATCGCCCACGTGCTTTCTCGTTATATAAGCGCCGCGTTGTTGCTCGGAGAGAGCGCGCAGGTCGCACTCTACTAACTCCGTCAGTGCGAGCTCTAATTACTTTGTTGCGAGCAATTCTCTCAAAGATACTAACCGGTGCCGGTCCAGATTGAAGTTCCTGCTGGGCCAGTGCTGGCAGTTCCAAGGTTCCAGGAGGATAGATTATTTGGATCTTTCGAGTGAGTGGTTTGATTTACGTGTAAAAATGCTACTTACTCGCACGCTTCGCGTCGCAATGCCTTTGCGTCGAACACTGGCAGTTATGCCATTCAAATTAGCAGATATTGGTGAAGGAATAGCAGAGGTTGAGCTAATGAAATGGTTTGTCAAACCCGGAGATAATGTCAAAGCTTTCGATCGTATATGTGAGGTTCAGAGTGATAAAGCCACTGTAGAAATCACTTCTCGTTATGACGGAGTAATCGTTAATGTACTACATGAGGAAGGAGCTATTGTAAAGGTTGGATCTTCATTAGTCGATATTAATGTTAAAGGTGATGCATCTAGTGTTGATAAAGTTAATAATAATCCTAAAGGCGCATCGTCGCCTCCATTAAATATTCCAGCTGGTAATGCAGGTGGTAGTGAACGCTTTAATAGTAGGGATGCCACTATTGATCATAGTAATAGTAAGATTCAAACTACTCCAGCTGTAAGAAAATTAGCGAAAGAAAACAATATTGATTTATCGGTGATTCAAGGATCTGGGCCAAAAGGTAGAATAAGCAAGGAAGATGTGTTAGTTTTTATCAATAATAATGGTGCTAGTACTAAATCATTTAAATCTGTTCAAACTAATTCATCAACACAGAATATAGCTGGAGTGGTAGCACCACCGCCTACTCACAGTAGTAGTGGCGCTTCTAACAATACTTCAGTGAGTAGTGCCAAGGCGATGGTTGGAGATAAAGTGGTGCCTATCCGTGGTGTTCAGCGACTAATGGTTAAATCAATGACTGCCGCTTTACAAGTTCAGCATCTTACTTACAGTGACGAAATCATAGTAGATAGTTTAATCAAACTTAGAAAAGACTTGAAAGAGAGCAATAGCAGTGCCAAGATCAGTTTCATGCCGTTGTTGATCAAGGCCGCGTCTTTAGCGCTGTTGCACTATCCTATGTTGAATGCCACTGTGTCGCCTGATGCATCGGAGATGATACATCATGCAAACCACAATATTGGTATCGCTATGGACACCAGTAAGGGGTTGGTAGTGCCAGTCATTAAAGGCTGTCAGAATAAAAGTGTTTTTGATATAGCCAACGATCTTAATGCGTTGCAGACAGCTGCACTCAACGGCACCATCACAGAGGCCCAGTTGTCAGGTGGTACCTTCACATTATCTAATATTGGATCAATCGGTGGTACATATGCAGTGCCTGTATTGGTGGTGCCTCAAGTTACTATTGGTGCCTTCGGCAGACACCAAATCGTTCCAAGATATGTAGACAGCGCTGACAACACTAAACCAGCGTCTAGTGAGTCGATATATGACGGAAAGGCTGTTGTTAAGCCAACTACCATCATGAATATCAGTTGGTCTGCTGATCATCGTGTCGTCGACGGTGCTACTGTTGCCAAATTTTCTAATTTATTCAAACAATACCTAGAAAAGCCCTCGACAATGTTCGCAAACATGAAGTAATAAGCCCCTCGCGCTCACCTAGTGATGCAGTAATTTCTTAAGAATAGTAGATGACAAGAATTGTAATAATAATTTTATTATTTTAAAAGCTTATACATATAGTAGTGGTCGATCTAGCAGCAGCCACCAGACTTCTTGGCGCTCGTTTGTGATTTTGATAGATTAATAGTTTCAGGGATAAAGATATCGTTATCTGCTGTTTCTTGATTCAATGCCATTTGTGCTGCTTCTAAGAAAGCGACTTCAACTTTAATAGCGTCTTTCGCCGATGTTTCGAAATAAGGAATTGGTTTAGGACCTTTAGACTTGCACCATTGAGTTGCTTTTGCTTTAGGTACTCTACGCTCATTTTCTTTATCAACTTTATTACCAACAACAATAAATGCAAAGTTATCTGGATCACGAGGATTAGCGTTATTCAAAAATTCATCCCTCCAACTATTAAGCTGTTCAAAAGACTTCTCAGCTGTAATATCATACACTAAAATACATGCATCAGCACCCCTATAAAACGCAACACCTAATGACTGGAATCTTTCTTGTCCAGCTGTATCCCAAATTTGTAATGTTACTAGTTTATCATCAATCATGACTTCTTTGGTGAGGAAATCAGCGCCAATTGTGGCTTTATACTGCGATGAAAATCGTTTATTTACATATTGATTCATCAATGAAGTTTTCCCTACTCCACTGTCACCTAGAGATATTTAGAATAAGATAATGAACAAGAGGCTTTTTAAAGTAAGTGAATAAAGCAGTGATAGACGATACCTAAGATGATCATCTTCAATAGAACCTTTCTACGCGTCGCCATTGTAACAACGAACGAAGATCCAAACCTGGAACAATAACTCGGTCGAAGTGGATCCTGTAAAGGCCCTTCCAGCTGCTAGGGTTCTTCTGTTAGTAAAGATTCACTAGTTAGTCACGCAAGACACGCGGGTACGTTGGGACATCTTGCAAAATCTGCGCTATTCACCTACTAGCGCTTGGCGTCGCGGTAGAAATATCAATTATACCCCGGAAATACAGGAAAATAAGGGCTTTTAGGTGCAATTGCTGTAGAAGTTGCCATGTGTCGCAACTACTTGCTTGTGCACGCGTATATTGCCTGATTACTTTGTTTCTTACTCTAACCGGTACTGGAAAATTTTAACTCCCATATTAGTTTAGTTTACCTTTCGGCTGCGGTAAGTACTTACATGGGGTGTAGTCAATCTGGTTGTTTGGGTGTAGAAGACACTCGTCCACTTGATCTACAGCCTCTTGAATTTAGTGCAGCAGGTGTGGATAGTGCTCCTAGTGCTGCAAAGGGAAGTCATTGGTTCAGTGATCTGAAAATATTTTCAGTGCTTGAATGCGAAGGATTAAATGTTGATGAAGTTGATAAAATAGTGATAATGATGCCGATTGATATCAAACCAGGTAGTATACTTCCGTGTATCTCCGGTGAACCGAATAATACTCTCTTTGTACCTCCTGATGGATCGCTTCGTCCTGGGCAGAAGGTTATTCTCAAAGTACCTAAACGTGCTCATCCGCTGCCGGTTGTTCCTTCGGTAGAAGAGCTAATTGCCAAGTTTAATGAAACAAGGGTGGTTATTGTAAATCATAATATCGACGTGCATCGACCAGTCAAGAATGAGTCAACAGCAGCTGGCCTCAAAGATGCTGATTTTATAGCTAATGAGATAAAAAATGGTTTTGAATCGTTAGTTAATGAAATTGGTAGCGCAAATTTTAAATCGATTGAAAAATTTGTTCAAGTGTCGCATTGCGACAACCATCCGACCATTTCCTTCCTGTTGGATATGTCGCTCCTGATCGCCAAAGCCGATCCATCACAGTATAATCCCCGTCTTAAGTTAATGTTTCTATATTTATTGAAGTTGATCATGAATATTGTCGACAGTGCTGGTGTTGACACCACGTACTCCCTCATAGTGTCCCACACTCCGTTGTCTTTTCTCTCCAATAGCTCAGTAGTGGAGTCTATTTTCACAATGATACCCAAAAAATATAGGAAGCAGTTGGCATATTTGTTCATTCTAAACAGTCCGGGAAAGGCGTTACTCTTCTCAAAGTCCATGCAATGTATCAGTAGCAAGTGCGTGGACAAGAAGGTCCACTGCATTGACTATATCTCAGATATTGCTGTGCAAATACATAACGGCACCTACAGCCGAGTGTCCATCCCCTACATATACCATGAGTACATTCGCCTGGAGGACGAATCCCGCAGTATCAAAGCCACGGGCATTCTACCGTCGTTGGATCAGTCGTACGACCACAAGCTAGGAACCACCAAACTACTGTATACATGTATTGAATATTTAAGAAAACGTGGTGGGTTGAAGCATGTTGGCATATTCCGCATCGCCGGCGACGAGTCTCTGTTGCGGCTTGTTAAGAGCAGATTGCAGTATGGAAGTATAGATGACTACGCTAGTGACTACCGCAGCGCGGGCATCATTGATGGCACTACCTATGTGCAGATAGGCCTCAATGAAGGTAGCGTCACCACGATCAACGGTCAGAGTAAGTTCTCTCGTGTAGTAGTCAAAGAGATCGACTCTGTCGCGCAGATCATCAAGTTCAGTGTGAGAGAGTTGTCGGAGCCGCTTATAACGCGAGAAGTCTACCAGAAATTGTTATCTCTTACCAAGAAGATGAATTTCGCGCAGTGCGGCGACGACGGTATCATGGAGTGGCTGCACCGAGTGGACGCGCTGCTCCACGAGATGCCGTTGGCGCATGTCAATACGTTGAAGCATTTATTGATTTTCCTTCATGACATCAGCAGCTGCAGCAGTGAAAATCAGATGACGAACGCCAACCTAGCGGTGGTGTTCGCCCCCACGATCATGCGGACCATATCCATGGACCAAATCGAGTCTTTCAATGAGATGAAGCTGAGCCAGAGTATAGTACAGTATTTGATTAGCTATGCACAACAATATAAAGATCAGCTGGAAATAGACAACAGCCGCTGAGTAGCCTTGTACCTAATTATCATTTGTCTAGTTTTCACTGTTGTAAATAAAGGAAAATGGGTTTGAACTTGAACTTGCTTCGACTCCTCCTCCTTCGCTTCTCTTGGCTGCGACGCCGGCGGTCCTAACGGGAGTTGTCTTCCCAGTGTTGGCGAGTGCCGCGGTGTTCTCTTGCTTCGCCTTGGTCGGTGTCACACCGGGATGCTGCGCTTGTCCCGGAAGGATGATTTTCACTGATTTATTTGATTTTTTAGAGGACGACAAGGGCGCGTTGCTCGCTTGGTCGGTGGAACTGTTCTTTAGCACTGACTTCCTAGGTGTAGTCACCGATAGGTTTGAGCTTGCTTCGGTAACCGCCGCCGCCGTGGTTGGCTGAGCCAAAGGAGTCGCAGTCGAAGACGACGAGTCCGCTGCAACACTCTTGGTTATTCTCCCGCCCTTTGGCGTGGTATCAGCGGGTCCTTGCGTGGTAGTCTTCGGCTTGACAATGCTGGATTGCTTGGGTTTAGTAGGAGTATTGCTGCCGATCGGGCTGAGTTGCACGTGCTTCAAGATTATTCGCAGTTTGTCTTCAAGGCCATTCGTTTCGGCCAAGGAGGTGATATCAATAGCTGGAAGTGTCTTCATACTTGGGCGCACAACAGTAGGAATGTTCACCTTCACCGCAGCATCACGTCGCTCAGTGGTTTGACTCGCCACAATACTTGGTAGCATCACTTTGAACTGTTCTTCGGCTTGAATCTGCTGGTCGTGGCGCTTGATCAGGCCTTCGATGCGCTTGGAGAACGACACTTCCCACGGCAGCTCCGCAGCCTCTGCATCGTCCGCGGCATTCTTGTCATCAGCCAGCTCCACATCCGAGTCGTCGGAGCTGCTGCTGCTACTAGAACTGTAGTTCTCTTCGTCATCGAATAACTCAGTGTCGCACTCCTCCGCGGTGCCAGGCTGGATGGTGTCGTGCCCGTCGACCAGGTCCTCCTTGACCTCCTCGTACGTCTGGTCGTCGAAGGTCATCCGCCGACTCATGGGAGTCAACGAATCTTGGTACGATTGCTCGTCGTTGTACTGGTCGTCGTTGTTGCCGTTGTACTGGTCGTCATTGTTGCCGTTGTAGTGGTTGTCATCGCCGTGAGTAGGTGTGTTGAAGATGCTTTTCTTCTTGCTGCCCTTGCTCTTGGACTTGCTGTAGTCCCTCCTCTCCTTCGTCTGGGCGCGGATAACGGAGAGTGGGACGCGAGGAATTGACACGTTTAACCAGTATTTGAACAACAAGATCCCGTGCTCAAAGCCGAACAGCGCCACGGCGATGCCCGCTCCACTGAGGAACGACAACTTGGTACTCAACACAGTGGATGTGTACCCAATAATGCCGCAGTTAGTGAGTATCCCCAGCACCGACATGATCTGCAGGACATCTTCCCATACCCCAATACCCGACGCCTTGGTGGCTATCGGTCGCTGCTTGGTGTAGCAAAGCTTGATTGCGCCCAACCGAATCAAAATAATGTTATTGATGAAGGCAATCAACGGTGCCAAGGGAAACACCGCGCTAAACAGCAGCACAAAGCCCAGCTGGATCACTAGCGCCGTGTAGTCCTGGAAGGTGTCGTAGTTGCCCAGCATGCTCTCCTCCCAGCACTTGCTTTTCGCCTGCTCCAGGTACATGACGCGCTTGTTGATGATGTTGTTCAGCGTGTACGCAAGCTCTGTTTTGCCCGCTAACTTCTCGTCGATGTAGTCGTCGAAGTACGTCTTCGCCTTGTAAATCTTTCTGTTTTCTTTTAGTATGTTGATTTTCGTGTAGTATGTGAGTGTCTTGTGCAATATCGACGGCAAGCAAATGTTCAAGAAAGCAGAAGTCCACTGCCCAACGGTCATCAGACAGGTGATCGTCACCGCAATGCGCAGGTATGCGGCCTCTTTGTCAATCATGTAAAACGCGTAGTAATACAAAGTGGTGAAGACCGTGACGAAGCGGAAGGAGAAGACCTTGAGGATGAGCCGGTTGACGTACGACGTCTGCGTTCGATGGTTCTCGAAGTTATTCAAAACCAGCGCAATTTTACTGAATAATAAACCGAAAACATCGATGAGAATGCCGTAGAGGCAAGGGTAGAAGAAGACGACGAACCAGAAGTCGCTGCTGTTGACGTCGGATGAGGTGATGTTGATGGTCCAGGGATTGTTGTCTCGAGCTGCGGCAGTTGTATTGTGACTATTTCCGTAATCCCCGATAGAGTAAGACAACGATGGGTAGTAATTCAACTTGTTACCGGCGTTGTATGCCTTGAAGAGGTGGTCTTGCGTGGTGAAGATCGTCGCCATGATGACCAACATGATCCCCACCATGATCAAGAGAATGGGGAAGGAAATCATGTACTTGACCACTCGCTTCCACATTGGGTACACCTTGCGCCGCTCACCCGTCGACTTGTCGTAGATGGTGTTGCCGTAGAACTGCGGCCGCTCTGTTTCCTCGGTTTCATAGTCCAAAACACCCCATCGATACGCTAGTTGCGATGATTTTTGACGCCAAAATGTCAGCATAAACGACGCCCAAATCATGATGAAGATGGAGTACGGCAGGCACAGCCAGTGGTCCAGCTTGCGGTCGTGCAGCTGGAAGATGAAGACGATCAAGCCGAGCACCGACGGCACCATGAGCCACCTGGTGTAGTAGGCCATGTAAGCATAGTGAAACGCTACATTCTCACCGTAATACTCTGCTATATTGTCGAGTGGCTGCGTAAGAAGTCCCGTGAAGACGTGTTCAAGCGACAAGATGATGCGCGACATGGTGACGGAGAAAGGCACCTCGAAGGGGGACCAAGGCAACGCATACATCCCTGGCGCTTCCTTCTTCCAAAACGTTACCCATGAGTGTCGTATTTCATTCAACCGCGAGTACATGTGTAACGGAAACCTTTGTATGATGTGCATTCCCAGCTCCGATCCCGTGTCCAGCTCCGCGCCGCCGTCTTTGATCTTACTTTTGATGATGAAGTCGATGATCTGCTGTCGCTCCGAGGAGCCGAAGATGACGTTGTCATTCAAATTACCAGATTTTCTAACAAAAGTGTCGCGTCGACTGACCTTGAAGCGCCGCAACGTGCCGTCTTTATTCTTCATCTTCATGTGCATGTGCTCGGCTACTTCCTCTAACTTCCACTGCGGGCATTTGATCTTCAACAGCACCTTGCGCAGATCCCAACTGTATATACACTTTACCTCGAGCCCTGCCATCTTCAAACGCGCCCATATTTGGGTACCGGCTGAGCTCCATCCTAAGAACTGAGCTGGCGGCAAGTAGTTGACACTGTTGTACTTGCTATACGAGGCGTTGGGTGAGTGGATGCTGCTGGCACTCGCTGCCGGCCTCTCCTTGCCACTCAACTTGTTGCTCATCATGGTCCCCGACGGCTTTCCCAAGGCGAATTTGATTGCACTAACTCTGTCGAATTTGAAGTTGGGATCGAACAAGGACGTGATTGGGTCCGTCTGCGCGTTGCTCTCTGCGTAGTGGTTGGTGAAGACTAACTTGTTGGTTGATTTCCATAGATACTGCAGCACTTCCATCGTGCTTTGCTGCGTGCTAAGATCCCGTTCTCTCTGGCTGTCTGCCTCCGCTTTCAGCAGGCTAAAGCCTCGCAGCAGCAGGTAATACAACTCCAAAGAGTCGCACTCAATATCAACCGAAGTGAACCCTTGCAAGTAGTACCTGCTCTTGATAACTATTGACAATGTGATGGCCTCGTTGAAGGCGTCGCTGCTGTCCCTCAGTGACGAGGTCCCGTACATCCCGGGGTTGGTGGGGTCTTCCCGCGTCGCTGGGTGGATGGCAATGATGTCCATGAAGGAGAACTTGCCGTAGTGGTGATACCCCAGGTTGGAGTACCACTTGTTAGCCAACGGTTTATGTGACTCCGTGTTATTAAGGGACGAGTTAGAACCCGGCGACGCCAAGTCATCTACGTAGTTCACATCCAGCCCATCCGTGTAAGAGCAAGTGCACAGATTCATGCAGAAATCAGAGTAAACATACTCATCCGTTACACTTTTTTTCATGGGACTTGTATGTGTGTTGCGCAGCAGGACTGACGACTGGACTGGCTCCCACTGAATGGTGCGGTTGCCATCGGCACTGTAAAACCTGACCGCTTCAGAGGTGTGATGCGCCTGGTGGCGTCTGATGGTGATGCCGTTCACCAGGTAAACCAGCAGCTTATCCATCACCTCCTTGTCTGTGTAATTGAAATATTGGGATTGGAATGCTACCGATGATCTCCTAGCTGCCTTCTCGATCCACTTCCGCTGCTTCGAAAGCACACCCATTTTCGCCATGAAATCCTTCTTGCTAACTACGTTACTACCTACTTCTCCTATCAATGCTGCGCTATCATCTATTGGTAACTCACTCTGCGATGCAGCAACCGCAGGTGATTGACTAGTTGAATTATTATCTGAGTCTAGAAAGAACCCGGCTCCGTCGAAGGAGGCCCCTTGCGAGGCGTCTTGCTGCAGGTTGCGGTCAGAAATGGTGTCTAATATCTTATTTTCTTCATTTTGTTTGAATAGTAATGGTCCCACTTTAGAGAGTAAGGAGTTTAGAAGTGTTTCTTTCGATGAATTGTCGTTGAATGATCTTTGGGACATCTTCTTGCCCTCTTCGAGCGCTGCCAGTTGTATCTCGCTGATGCTATTTTCCCTTTTCAAGGGAACATCGCTGGCTTTTGCTAAACTACTAATTGTTTCTATTATGTGTGACCAAGTTGATTTCTTTTTATTCATACTTTTATATTTGAATTGAGGAGATGACAAAATGTCCTTGATATTGCCTACTGCAACTCGACTGTCATATTCTTTGTTACCAAGTCGTAAAACTCTTTCTAAATTTTGAAAATCTGTTATTTCAGGCAATGCTTCAGCAGCTTGTCTATACTCATCATCATGTCGTAGCTCCAATGCATAGTCATAGTCATCCTCATTGAAGACACTGCTTAGTCGTCCTTGCATACTATGGAATGAAGGCGCAAATTCAATGTCATCAATAAATGGCATCAAATCATCATCGTCGTCATCATCGACTGCTGAAGCCTGTTCGTACTCCTCTTGGACAACTTCTTCTACTGTCCCAAAAGTTTCTAATGGCGGCTCCTGCACTAGCACCTCTGTTGGCTCATACACAGGCTCATAGACAGGCTCCTGCGCCTCCAACATCGTCACAGGCAACTTTTCTTCAAGGAATTATTTCAATTTTTCGATTTTTCGCCCAACGGTCCAGTACCGGCATTGCTTGGTTCTGTTAAAGTATAAGTAATTGAAAGGTTTCTGTCGTAATAACTACTTTAGTCGCAGTTAGTAGTATTGCACTTCATTTGGTCGTTATTTGTAGTTAATTATCCACCTAAATGAAGATATGTTTTTACAGTAATTACGACTACTACACTCATTCATATATACATAGTAGTGATAACCGCGATAGATTACAAGTGTATTCTCTTGTGCTCTCATTAGTTTTATGTCTAGTTCTCGGATGAAAGACTTCAGGAACTCAAGTCTGACCGAAGTGCCCGAGCTTTCAAAGGACTTCATAAGAGTGAGAGGTAAACCAGCACAAGTAACTGGGGAAGCCGATATGGAGCCAACAACACAAGTCGAGCAAGACCAGCACGACCCGCCAAAAGGGGTGGCTTCAAGGCGCTTTTCATCTCCGGATGGATCGGTGGCATCTTCGCCTGTCTCAACAGGGAGCTTAAGATCACCTCGTCGTTATTCTATTGAAAAAATCATGAATATAGGTTCGACGGCAGTACCTCCGTCGTCGTTAAAAATTGTAGTTAAAAATTATTCCAAGTCATTCAGTGATGAGTTAGAGCAATTGAGAGTGCAAGATATCAGCACTGCAGGGGATACAGCTGCTGATAGAGCATTGGCTATTGCTGCAGATGATAAAAGGTCAGGAATAGGTCGTTTAACTGCTCGTAAATCAATCAAGGGTGATGAATCTATTACCCAATCGCCGTCTTCACCCAAGAAGACATTAGGAAGAGAAATACAACAAGGACACGAGCAATACGCATTAACATATGGTATGATGTTAGGAATTAGAGTAATGACTGGAAGAGATGATATCTTTCAGGAGTTTCAGCATCGCACTGCTACAGCCACACCTAATAGTCCTGAGGAGAAAGGAACTACTGTAGATTCTGGACGATCACTAAGAGTTAGTTTTGTATCACCAAAACCACGTGAATCTTGTCATGGACATCATTTGCTAAAGAAAGACACCCAACTTCTTGATTTAGAGCTGACGGATAAGGATTTCTCGTATGAAATAGAATTAAAATTTCCTCCTGAGGGAGCCAAAGGTGATGGCACTCCCACGCGACCTTTCGATACCCCACCACACAAGTTGAATCACGCTTTCAAGTTCAAAGATTACATGCCGAAAGTCTTCCGGGCCGTCCGCTCTATCTGCGGAGTGCACGAGTCCGACTACATGCTGTCCGTTGCCGGCAATTTCAATTATATAGAATTTATAGCGAACTCCAAGTCTGGTCAATTCTTCTTTTATTCTTACGATGGTAAGTATATGATCAAAACCCAGACGAAGGAGGAGGCCAAGCTGCTGCGCCGCATCATGCCGGAGTACGTCAACCACCTGCACAAGAACCCCAACAGCTTGCTCTGTCGATTCTATGGAATGCATCGGGTAAAAATGAAATTTTTAGGTGAAGAAATACATTTTGTGATCATGGGGTCGGTGTTTGACACCAATAAAACCATCCACACCATATACGACCTCAAAGGCTCGACGCTAGGGAGGATCACGAAGCAGGAAGACTGTGATGCGGGAGCCGTGCAAAAGGATTTGAACTTGGCAAATAGTAACAAGAAGATATTACTTGGACCTGCTCATGTGAAGTTGTTGGCCGACACATTGCGGAGCGATATTGATCTGCTTACGCGGCTGAACGTCATGGACTACTCGCTGCTGATCGGCATTCACGATCTCAATAAGGCAACGTCGGGTGGCAGACGCTTTTCAGTCTCGAGTCTTCCGCTTGTATTTGAGCAAGAGAAAGATGAAGTAACAAAGCAGATACTGCCCCCCAGTCCGCCCAGCAAAGATGCCGAAGGATCAAGCGAAACTAATGACGACGAAGTCCCTGCTGATGCCGAGGACGATCCGTTCGGGGACTATGTAGGATCTGTGTTCACAACACATGAAGGTGGTGTTCTATCTGCTGGTAACAAGGAAATCTATTTTATGGGGGTTATAGATATACTTCAACTGTACAATACCGCAAAGCAAGCAGAGACGTTTCTAAAGGGATTTGTGCACGACAAGATGTCCCTCAGTGCGGTTGATGCGCGCACTTACGGGCAACGTTTCATCAATTTTATACTGCGACACACTGATTATTACGAGTACGACTTAGACTCGTCCGATAGCTTCTCCATGAGGCGTATCGAGTAGCGCTGTAACTAACCACTTATTGTTGACGGACTCCTTCTTGCCTACGCACTTACTCGGGGAAATCCGTTGGGACGGGCGCCGGTACCTTCGAGAAATCGGAACTCGTCGAAAATTTTTCGAAAAGAAAACATTCAAAGAATACCGTGTCAAAAGTCAGAAAAGGAACGTGTTATCGCGTCCTAAGATAAGAATACGTGTCGCAAGCCCAGTTGTGTTGAAGCTTAATTGGTTATGAGTGGCGCCTTTGGTATTATTGTTCCAGGTCGTCCAGTTATTACGGACTTTCAGGTTGTTTCAGAAACGAAGTGTGTCACATTCATACAATATCCTTCTATAGTTTCCGAGTTAACATTCTTCCTTGTGCCAAATGCTGCAATTCCATATGGTTATGGTGCTATTTTATACTATTCCACCGGTGTGGCTTCGATGGAGAATTGGTCAACAGGTAATGAATGGGTTATTTTAGGTTCCATTTCGCCGGATAAGCCATCTGGAACATTTCGTACTGGTTGGACAATGCAAGATATACTCGCTAACTCCCCAATGATACAGTTAGGAATATCTATCGAACCCATGGAAACAATTGCTAATCTCTCGTTGTCATACTCTGGAGTAGAGGATAGGTTGGTGTATGCGCGAAAGATTGCTGAAGATTTATGGAATTACATGACTTCATTAGCTGTGCCCAATGACGCGACCAATTCGCAAGGATTAATGATTGTGCCTCTCAATATATTCGACAGGTGGATGGAAAGGTTTGACAGAAAATACCGATTAGATCCCAACTTTATGCTGAAAAACTAACCATTTCATTGCGAAATGCCTCACTGAATGAACAAATAGCGACTTATACTTTTGTAAACTAATTATATATAAACGGATAACGCCGTGCAAGACCGCAATGACAACGGTACACCGGCCCACGTTGCGTGAAAAAATGTGGGAAAAAGGAAGGTATTTAAGATCTTCCCGTGGTTGTTTCTCCGTTGTTTGGACTCCCTTGCTCTGTGTCTAGTCTCTAGCTGTTACTTGGTTTCATTTACTGCATATAGTTGGCTGCGACATGGGAGATGGACTTGCCAGAACACCGCGCTATGCGGAGGGTCAAGTTAAGGTGCTGTTGGGAGACCTGCGCAACTCTTCGCACAATGTGAAAGCAAAGGCTATTAAGCACTTTCAGGCGTATATCGAGAAGTACCAACCGGATATATATGATGATGATGTAGATTTTTTATTCATGGGAACGTACGATGGTACATGTGGTTTGGGATTGTTACATTGGAGTGGCTTAGCTTCAGGGAATCATAGCGGACAGCTTAAGCGCATTTGTGGACCTGCAATTGGACTGATCACCTTCTTGTTGACTACACAATTTGAAGGGGATAACATCTTCTATGAAAGATTCATATTGCTTCCAGTACAGGGCTTGAAGCTAATTAACTTTGCCAAGCATATTTTATCTCTAGATAATATCACCAAAGGATTGACGTTATCGGAATCGAGAGATGGTTCGCCTGAAGATGCCATGAAAATTCTAACTATTCTGTTACAAGACCATCGAACTCCTGATGGCGACAATGATCCTATCGACCTCAATGAAATGCTAGATAACAATTCTGTTTGCATCGATAAATTCAAGCAATGGTGTCATAAAAGCGCTGTGGATCAGGTGACCAAGACGATTACCGCGCAGATCAAGACGAGTAAGTCGAACCCTACGTACCGCGAGATAAGACCGTTGAAATGGGACGATCTAGAGTCGTCGTTTCGTCCCGTGCCTTTGCAAGACTGTGAAGAAGTTGAAAATAACGATGTAGTCGTTGAGGAAGACAAGGCGGTCACCGATCCGTTGGGGCTGTCGGAGCTAGACTTGCGGCTCACTCAAGACATGTACAGTGCTGGTAAGTTTGATAAATTATATGATGGTGGAGCTGGTCACGGAGTGAATGGCTTCCGCGCGATGCAACTGATTCAACTGCAAGAATCTAGTAAGTTCAACCGCAACAAGGCGGTGGACATCGGTGACTACGACGACTATGACGACCAAAACCACGCCGGTGAAGACGAGCAGAAGGCTAACAGCTCTATTTTGCCCACTGACAAGAATTTCTCTGGGTCATTATTCCTAAGTTTGATTCACGGAAACACCTCGTTCGATCAGATGAAGGTCGGTCTGGAGGCCCTCAGCTCGCAGCTGTTGCACCATACCAGCGAGCGAGAAAACCTGATAAGAACTCACTTTGGGCTGTTCATCCACTGCCTCGAGGGCCTCGAGTGGTTGAAGGACTACCGATTAGGGCTGCAGAAAGTCAGCACAAACAAGGCCAATGTGAAGGCGGATACCGGCGAGACCCGCTTGATAAGAGCGCAAATTAGTCTCGATAAGGCGAAAGTTGAAGCGCAGAGAACACTCGCACCTATCCTTGATCGCATGAAGAAGAACAAGCAAATCAAAAGCGCGGATCAAGTGCTGCGGCGCCTGGCTACCACATTAGAATATCCGAATAAAATGAAGCAGTCGCTCGCGGATGGCGACTATGAAGAGGTGATCTCCATATACCAACGAGTGCTGAGTATCCCAGCTGGCACCTCATTGCAACGAATATTGAAGAAAGTAAGAGAGACAGCAGATGATATTGCCAATCAAGTGAAGAAGATGTGCATTGAACGGATGCTGCGCGAGGAGTCCAACTTCGACACGTTGCAGCGGTTCACGAAGATCCTCGAGTCGATGGAGGGCAAGAAGTCGTACCTGGCGTACTTGCATCAATGCTTCGCCAAACAGTTGCAGTATTTCAGCAAAGAAATGACAATTTTACACACAAAATACGTGGATAAACTGCTGTATTTGAACGTGAACGCCACGGAGTTGAGCTCTCTGAAGAACAAGCAGTCGACCCTGTACAGGTCGTACATCGAGGAGGGCATCAACTACATCTTGACGGACAGCAGGGGTCAAGGGGAGCCCATCGACCGCAATAGCATCGTGTCCTTCGCTGGGGGCAACCGCTCTTCTGTGGTGCATCGGGACAACAATCCGCAGTATTCCTTCGATGCAAGCAGTGACGAGGAGCGGGATGAGCTTACGGAGCAAGTGTTCCACGAGGAAGAAAATGATGACGTATCCAAGCTCATTGACTACAACATGAACACCCATCAGTTGCTCTTCTCTTTCTTGCGCATGAAGCAGCTGAAAGATGTCATCGACGTCATGTTCAAGTGGTTCCATTGCCTCAATCGGCTGTGCAACCTCATCACCAGTGAAACGGACCAGCAAGGTACTGGTGCTAGCAGCGCTGTCGCTGGCAAGAAAGGTTTGAATGACAAGTCGAAGTCCAGCGCGGCTGCGTCCTCGAGCGCGAGTCAAGGCGCAAAGAAGGACGGCAACAAAAGCACGCGGCAGTTCAGCGCCACGATCACAAAGTGTTCAGAAATCGTCAACCAGCTCATCTTCGGCTACAAAGCCGCGCCCGTTGTGCTCTCCGACGCCGACAACAAGGCCGTCGTCGACGACGGGACAGCCGTTGAATTGTTTGTTCATAACGAGTTTTTACGGAAGGAATTGCCTGAAGTTTACTATGTGAAGGCGGTGCAAGAGGTGTCGGAATGGTACACTCTCTTGGAGTTGATGCTGAGCAACAGCAGGAGCAAGCGAGGCGTCCACAGCCTCGAGCTGACGAAGGACAACATTTACTACGACTCGCTGCAGATATTCAGGTCTTTGAGTCAAGAAGGCGAGATTTCCATGACGAAACGCACCTTGTCGAAGCTTCTTCGCTTCACTTCAAGCATTCTCAACCCCAAGAGTAGCGCTGGCTCCAACTCTTACTACCCTGGAAGTGGAGGCGAGCGCGAGGTGTCCGTGGTGGTGCAGAACCTCCAAACCCACGGAAACACTATGGGTTCGTCGCTGTTGACCTCTCTAACTAAGGCAGTCGCGAGTGAGACAGTTGTTAATCGCAACCTGCTTCACCACTCGAGCCAGTACGTGCCTGCGTCCCTGGAGTTGGCCGTGACTAGGTTCACGGAGATACTATCCAAAGCAATCCCTATCGTGCACAGCAAGGCAAAGCGCAGTAACTGGGTGGCCACGACGGTATTCAACCAAATTAAGGTGATCGTCAACTCGTTCGTCTCGTCCCTGAAAGTGCAGCTGACAATCCGGCTGTCTACAGAGGACCCAGTCCTCTCTTCGAACAACAAACGGTACACGCAGAAGAAGAAAAAGGTTGTGCCGGGCAAGGACGTGTCGGAGCTCGAAGAGATGAACACTTTGCTAAAAAATGGCTATGCAAAGACTTGTGTGAGTGAGTTGATATACCTGGACCTGGTTAGGGCGTTGGTGGCACTGAGGACCGTGTCCGTCGCTAGCTTGTGGAGCAAAACACTGCAACTGTTCCCTAACGCCTTGCAAGATGAAGCTTTCTCTGACTTGAAGAAGGCCAAGCAGCTAGTTGTGCCTGGCGGTGACGAGAATCGCGCCGACGAGGCGTTCCACATCTACGGTTCTGTGGAGCAACAGTCGCTCCTCACCATCCTCACGGAGTACTACAGTAACAAGGACAACTACAAGAAGGTGTGCGACTGCGGCAGTAACTTGCTGTATGAAAAAGGGATTTTAGAGAATTTGTTGGAAGTTGTAACGCTCGAAGACTTCACTGTGAAGTCGTACATCAACTCGCGCCAGGCGTCCTTGCGGAACCTGATCTTGTCGGGGTATCACACCGTCGTCGCGAAGGAGAACAGCGGCAGGTGGGGGTCGCTAGCCAGTAGCAGCCTCACTTCCAACTGCTTTCCTGCGCATTTGGCGAAGGCGATGATATTCCTGATTGATGAGAAGCACCGGTTGGAGCATGTACTAGGTGGTCTGACACTCACTCGTGTTGACGCAGTAGTGCGCCATGTAGAGGATGTGGATAAGACAATGGAGAGCCAGCAGCTCGAGGTGCCGCAGCGCAACCGGGCATACGTCGACTATCTCTACGGCCAGATCGCCTCGAGTCTGCTGGATGTGTACTCGAACCTCGTGTCCATGCTGCAAACTAACACGTTCCCGGGCGTGGTCACCGCCAGTAACCTGGTGCACAACAAGCTAGCGTATGGACAGGCGTTGGAGGAGCTGGAATACGTCAAGTTTGTCGTAAAGCCGTTGCTAAATACAGGCAAAGCAAGGAATCCGAAGAAGGAAGAAGGCGACAAGTTTGTCAGCGCAGAGGGATCTGGTGTGTTGTTTCCCAGCTTGCAGCAACTGAAGAATGATGGCAAAATTCTTATGACTAGTATATAAGTGTCTATTATTGTATCGTTGGTTTAAAAAACTAAAACTAAAATAACTAATGATGCGCGCACCTTAATGCGTGCCGAAGTACCTGTCGCCGTAGTCTCCGAGGCCAGGGACGATGTACTTCTGGTCATTGAGGCCAGCATCCACGGTCGCAGTGACGATCTTGATACCTGGGTATTTAGAGTTAATATTGGTTATTCCTTCAGGGCAAGATACTACGTTGAAGAAGTATATATTACTTTCTACTGCGCCTCTATCTATTAACACTTGTATGGCAGTCATAGCACTTCCACCTGTTGCCAACATGGGATCTAATATTATCACTACTTTATCTGCCAAAGGAGGCAATTTACTGTAGAATAGAACTGGTTGGCAAGTAGCCTCGTCTCGCTGAATCAATATCTTCCCGATAGAAGCTTCTGGTATTAATTTCATAAATACATCGAGCATACTATCGCCAGCACGAATAATACTTACACCAACTATATTATCACAATTATTCGAACTACCGGTAACAACGTGTTTGGTTGGAGTGGTAATAGTGACGGGAGACTGGTTGCTGATATATGCAAGTCCCTCTTCTACCACTAAATGCATGATACGATCGGCATATCGCTTGAACTCTATAGTGGACGCCTTTTCGTCACGAATGTGCACAAATAAACCAGGAATACACTTCAGGTAGTCAGATAAAATGACTGTTTCAGCGCGCGAAGACAATTTTAACGGCGTCGTCTCCATCTCCCCACGAGGATTCGCTTCACCTACCTTTAGCGAAGATTGAAGCGGTTGAAGACCGGCCTCGTTGATTCCACACCCACGCCAGCTTCTACGTTCTTCTTCTCAGTGGAGATAGAGGTAGTCGAGGATGGCTTGGGCGCGGGGATCCGCGCATAAACACGCAGTGACTCACTACTCTAACTAGCTTCTTTCCGAGGGTTTCCAAGATAAAATCCCGGCCTAAGAAATTCCGTTTTCAGCAAAAGCAGATTTCTAGTCGTGCTCTTGAGTTGGTTGCTGGTTGGCTGCGATAGATTCATGAAGCACTTGGGATTGTTACTTATGTTGATTGCAACATGGTTGCCACATGCGATGCCTTACGTAGGAGTAGATATCGGTGGACAGATTCTCTCTGTTGGCGCATGGACTGCGTTAAAAGAGGCTGTTGATTTCACCATAGTAAGAGTATTTAACTACAATAATACAGTGGATATCACTGCAGGTCCTACAATAGCCAATGCGTATCTTGCAGGATTTACGGATCTTTCCTTATATTGGATTCCTTGTGTCAAAGGATCACTGTATTCAAGGACTTATAATGTAACTTGCACAACACCCATGGAGCAATTGGAGAGTGTAATCGCCCATTTGAATAGTTATAATGTTAAATTTGTCCAATACGATAAGACGACGGATGTTCCAACACGTAGTCCAACGTATTCCCCTACATTAACTTGGTCACCTACGTACAAACCTACCTTAGCTCCTACCCATACACCTACCACCACACCATCTACTGGTCCAACAGAATCCCCTACAAGTCAGTCTCCTACCAAAACTCCTACAGATACACCTACAACTGTTCCTACAACTACGACATATACTCCTTCTTTTGTACCTACAGCGACTCCAACAATAGGAGCAAAAGTTTGGAGGATATATATAAATGTTGAGGACAGTATACCTCGGCGCTTCTTCACCAACAACAGCACCAAGAACCTGGAGTACTTGTTGGATCTGGAATCAGCCGCGTGGCAGTATGGCATACAGCTGGGTATCTACACCACGTTGTTAGATTGGTACAATATTATTGAAGATTTGCAAACCAACTTCGTGAATCCCTTCCGCGATGATCCCCTCTGGACTCCGCAGTTCGATGGGGTGTATAGTATGGACTTCTTCACTCCATTCTCGGGTTGGAATGCCCCATTTATCAAGCAAGTTTCTGGTGGTTCAAGTGAGATGCGCCGAATAGGAAGCAGCCGCATTTCCTACAACTACATCAAGGATGAGTGGCAGAGTAACTACACCCAGTCGACTGTGGTCGTCGAGCCAAAGTGGCTAGAGTCTTAAGTTGTATATATGTTAACTAGTTAATAAAAAAAAAACACGCAATAAGATTAAACATTTGATTGATTTTTAGAGTTAGACGTTGAAGTTGGACGGGAATTCATGCGCGGCGATGGCAAGCCGGTTGAGATAGGCTTGTCGCGACTGTTGTTGCTGCCGACCAATGGCTGATACTCGCCTCTCTGGTCCGATTTGAAGGAGTTGTTGTAGATTCCGGTGCCGATCAGTAAGATAATCAGGCCAACTAGCTGCAGGTAGCTGAAGTTGGTCCAGATCTCGCCGTACCCTTGACCAGGATAGACCACGTAGTACAGCAGCAAGTCGACCACCCACACTGAGATGGTTCTGAAGTTGTCTAATATCGCATGCCAAATAGCAGACAGTAACTTAGTCACGTAAATCACAGAGCAGTTGTAGATTGTAACGGTGATCACGAACCAAAACACTAGTGATTGCAGCTGCGGGCTGTTCTGGATCATGGCAATGGAGTCGTGGTAATTCTCGAATACACCACCAACGTCTTTGCCTGGAAGAGACATACTCATCGGGTACACAATGGCTAGGGTCAAGAAGACTCCCCAGAATCCCTCGCATCCTATCACGACTAATGGCGGGACATCGTCTCCTTCTCCTGGCTCTTGTGATGCGTTCAAGACTTTCTCTTCGAAGACGTACTGCACACCTTGTGCCAAGCACCCAATAATAACTAAAGTAATACCGACAATTGGGTTTGCGTCAGTGGGTGTGGCAGACTGTTGCTCAGGGTTGAACAGCGACGAAGAGCCAACAATAACCATTGCCGTGGTGATGATGGAGACGCCGCTCCATTGGTAACTTTCAATGGTATGTTTCATCACAAAGTGCTTCAAAAGCAATGTTATCACAATGACAGAACCCCTCATCATTTGCCACATTGACGCAGTGATATACAATTGGGCGATTAATAGCAATGTAGTGCACGCTAAGTCGCAAACACAAGGAATTATCAACATAATCATATTTTTCATACTAATAAGAATAAGTAAATAAGTCTGAAGCAACAATTACTAATATACGAGCACGTACCTAACATCTTTGCGATCCTCTGGATTCGTGAAGTAATACTTTTGTATTACATAGAAAATTGCAGCTGGGCACATTCCTAGAAACATCAATAGAAGCATCATAATTGGCTTAGCAAACGCTTTTTCCGTGCCGTCAAGACCAATTGATCTAGAAAAGATTGTGAGTAATGCGTACAGATAGAGAAAATGAGTATCCTTACTTAGTGTCGTAAGCCATCTTGCATAAAATCGCGGAGAACGATCCACTGAACAATCCCAGCATAAATATAGAAGCTGATAAAGCATTAATCTTTTTCTCATCAGATTTAACCTCCACTACAGCTTGTTTTACAGCGCGATTATCCCTTCCATTTGCGGGAGGGCGCAATGTCTGCATCTCTGTGCTCTTTCCTTGCGACATGGGCTTCTTTTTTGTGTTGGATCTTCCAAAAATCAAAAGTTGCAGGATTGCGGCCTTATTGAAGTTAGTGCTGTATACCTATATACATGTGTAAAGGGGCGATGTTGCTGCGCGAGGAGAGCGCGTAATCGTGTGGAAGAGTGCGCTTTGCTACAATTTATGGTGAAAATGAGCCATGATTTTGAACTTACTCTACTGAGGCCCAGGTGTGACATGACGCGCATCTGGCACTATAGATGCGCCAACTCATTACAGTGCAGTGCAGAATTGAAGTGTTGAACGTATATTTCCACTGCAAGCCTCGGAACCAGGGCCGATGATTTGAGTGAGATCGCCCATCCCAGCATCGCTGATATTGGTACTACCACAAGGGCAGTGTCCTTGAAGTGAATGAGAGTGTGAGTGAGCTCGTACTTCGATTAACAATGCAGGACGAACATGCTGGACTCTTGCTTTTTATAAGCAGTATTTTGGGCTTTGAGTTTACTCGTCACTATAGGTGGCATTATCACTATGAGTCGGCATACTGGGGTGAGCGCAGAGGGCGCGCTCGTGTTGAACAAGAGATTAAAAGGTTAACCGAAGTCCAATTGAATACATCAGAAGGATTCTTTATCCAACCAATAGCTACTATTGAGTCGTGTTATAGACAATGTGTAGGTACACCACGCCAAGGACTATTAGTTCCTTCAAGTCGAGCAATATTGAAATTGACAAGGAACGTATCACCAGAGGCATTAGATGGGTTAGATGAATTTTCTCACGTTTGGTTATCATTTAAATTTCATTTAAATACGAATTCATTAAAAGAAGCAAAAGCATTTCAAGGTGCTATAGATTCCAAAACTACATACACTTTTACGGCCAAAATAACACCACCAATGCTAAAGGAGAAGAAAGGCGTGTTCGCAACCAGGTCGCCGCACAGACCGAATCCTATTGGTGTTACGTTGGCTAAAATTGAAAGTGTGAATAAATCAACCAGATCGTTACTACTGTCTGCTTGTGACCTGGTGGAAGGGACTCCTATTATCGACATCAAGCCCTACGTTCCCTCCTACGATACCGTGACTCCCTTCAGAGTCCCCACCTGGATCATGGAGACTATTGAGACGAGGAACACAGTTGTTATAGGCAATTCGGTGCGTGAAGATGTCGTTAAAATCCAAAAGAAACTAAAATTATACAAGAATAATCCAGATTTGTTCCTGGAAGCGCTCCGGGAGACGCTCGAGGCGGATGTGAGAAGCAAGTTCCAAACGAAGCGAAGGATCGCTGACGCGTCCAACGGCGTGACAGTTGATGTGCCATTTGATGAAACGATTGTCAGATATTTTTGGATAGAAGATAGAACCATGGAGGTGGAGAGCGTGCTGCTGGCGTCTGACTGCGCGGAGATCCATTTGGAGCGCGAAATGCTCAACATTAGTCCGGAATAGAGTAGAATAGAGACTTGTGACAATTGTAAGTATTAATGATATTACAAATATTACATGCGTTGACTATATACTTGGGTCGTATAACTTGGAGTCAATAAACTCAACTACATCGTCGTACCAACGGTCCCACTGATGCACACACGCACTTCTAGTACCGTCGTTGTTCAAGATATAACCTTCCTTATCTCTAATTTTCCAGAAAGTATCGAGTGGTCCCTTCTGGTCCTTGGGGACGCGGTGCCCGTTCAATGCGCCGATAGTGTTCACTACCCCGTCGCCTTGGTAGTGCATTGTGGCATTCTTCGTGGGACTATTGAACTTTCCGTTGTAAAATAAGAAATTTTGATATCCTTGGTCACTCTCTATGCCTTTGAGCCAGCATTTGACGCTGTCCATACTAGCCAACATGGTGCGAATGTAGTGGTGTATTGCGGTGTACGACCCCATGGTGGAGCCGGAGCATAACACTGGGTATTTCTTCAGCTGCTCTAACGCCTCTTTGCCGAAGCACCGCCCGATCCACAAGGAATTGTACACACAAATTCCAATATTTTTTACCTTCCAATTTTCAGCAAAGAGATGTAAATCGTACTCAACAGGGCGCTGGGTGACCGGTAGCAGGTGTCTGAACGGGTTGTCCTGGAAGAAGGTGTCTCTGAAGTCCAGGATTAGCACGTACGACTGCTTGCCGTAATTTCGCAACCAATACTCGTATAGTGCGTATCTAATATTGGCAAAGGTGCGGTGTGGACGAGGATCGGGATATCCTAAGAATTCGTCTCTTAATTTGCAATTATCTTTGCCTTGGCAATCGACGTCGAAGCCGTATGCGACTACTTTGGTAGCTTGTAAGTAGTTTGACACACCTGGTTTCATTTTTTCTAATGGTGAAACAGCCAAAACAATATCACCATGATAACCGAACTTGCGCAAGCTGCCGACGAATCTCTGGTAATACTCTTTAGGATAGTTACATGCTAAAGCAAATATTGCATCACTTTCTCTGTTATGCTTTACACCATATAATGGCTTTGCGCCGTCAGTTGGTACTGGACCCAAAACTGGTAATGAACCATCAGCGACGTCTATGGCATTTGATACAGGATTGCTGGAATGTTCTAAATTAGTTTTAGCATGTAAAATAGCCAATTTAGTAGCCTCAACGGCTCTAAAGTTAGATTTACTATCACTACTAGCGGAGTTTGAATCATGCAATACCTTGGTTAATTTATTCAACACCGCTTGCGAAGTATTCCTGAAATCAAAACTATTTTCAACCTGTCCTAATGTAGTAGCCGGGGAAATAGCCATTAGCTTATCACCTATTGATGCTGCATGGTCAGCATTTGATGCAAATCGAGGGTCATATGTTAAGTAAAGCGCCCATGGCACTAGCACCATCATCATCACTACAACCAACGCATGCCAAGGTGAATAACGAGTGGCAGGAGCCGCAGACTGTGGAGCAGAGGTCTGGAAGTGGGCTGGTCGCTGTCTATTGGCGCGCTGGCTGCTCATTCTACCAGGTTGTTTTCAACTTCCCTTCTGGGTTTTGCCGCAACTTTGCGACTTCCAACTGCGCGGCCCTACCACCATACAAGAAGTGCCAGCAGGTATAAGAGATGAGATTGATCGAGTACGTGTTGGTCCGACCTGGTCTGAGCTTCAGTAGTAATCCCATCATGGATGCGTCCAACACCATGAGATGGTTATTTGGGTTACAATATCCACACACGATGGGATTAGTATTGCGAACACCAGAGAGGACCAACATGACCCCAAACCGCACTAATGAGAAGAAGTTTTTCTTTCCACTTGTGTGCGCCGCCTTGCTATTACTATGTACATTAGAGACAGTATAAAAATATTTATAATTTTCGGATTGGAGTCTTGCTACTATGACTACTACTACTGCTGCTATTACTACTACTGCCGGCGCTATTGCTGCTATTGCTACCATTTTTAACATCATCGCCCGTGTCCATTTCCTTATCTATCTTGTCCAGCAGCCTCTCGAACAGCATTTCGCTTTCTTTCTCCTTCAAAGGGTTGTAGTTCAGCTCGGGTTTAGCCTTTGACCAATATTCTTCCAATTTTAATTCTTTCCTTCTTTCTGGCAGCATAAAGTGAACTACCAGATTATAGCAATCAACAACTATCCAATCGTCGTCTTTCTCACCTTCACTACCGCCGATTCCAGGAGCTCTATTTAACTTTCTATTTTTTAATGCTGTCACTACTACATCACTTAATTTTTTCAACATTCTTGTTGATGAACCAGAAACAAATATAAACTCCGCTATACTTCCATCTAATGGGGGGTTTATAGGGACGGTGGTGATATTTTCCCCGCCTAACTTAGACATTGCTTCTTTGATCTCAGTATATGTTAAATATTTACCATTTAATATTGGTATAACACTATCTGTAGTATTACTTTGTGCAGTGTCGTCGCGAGGAGGTGGTACCCAATTCCATGACTTTACAGGTGCTTCTTTCCCTCCCAAGACGTCAACCCCTGTATCCACATTATTCTTTATCAATTTCTGAAGAATTTTCTCACTTTTTTCATTAACTGTAATTTTAACAGTTTTGTCAGCACCCTCGACTTTTTTCTTAATGGGTGCTCTAGTACGCAATCCAGCAGTGATGATGCCACTCAATCGGCTGCGATTAACTCGAGGAATAAGCGACCACATCTTGTATTCTTTTCCCCTTTTCTACCACCAAGCAGATTTTTCATCAATCGAAGCGGTACCGGTGAACAACATGCCATGTAGAGAATAGAGAAGCACATACACAGGTCACTAGAAAGGGCGTCGACAGCGTGCAAATGCCTGCGTCTCGCGCCTCGACTTGTTAAGTCCTAAACACTTTCTATCTCTCTGTGCATCATGAAGAATCGGTGCCGGAACTCAATTCTGAATTTCGAAAGAAAATAGAATCAGCGAAGAAAGACCAAAAGCGACTTGAGATGTCCGATCGCGCAGACTCCGCGTACCTGAAGTGGAGAGGTTTGAACAACATTCTTACACGCTCGTCGTCTTTCGGTAACGAAACTGGTTCTCTGCCAAATGGTGTCTTCAATCCTTCCAGTAACCTGTTGGCAGAAATAAGACAAAATTCGAAGGTACTGGTGATAGGAGCAGGTGGTTTGGGATGTGAGCTGTTGAAAGACTTGGCGCTTTCGGGATTCTCGGATATTCATGTTATTGATATGGATACAATCGCTACTTCTAATTTAAATCGACAATTTTTATTCCGTCATAAAGATGTAGGACGATTCAAGGCTGAAGTAGCTGCAGAATTCATTATGAAAAGAGTCCCTGGGTGCATGGTGACTCATCACACAAAGCGTATACAAGAAATGGAGGAAGATTTTTACAAACAGTTTAAAGTAATAATCGGTGGATTAGACAATATTGAAGCCAGGAGATGGTTGAATAGTTTGCTGCATAGCTTCGTCAAAGTCGTTAAGGACGAAGACGGCAGCGAGGGCTTCTCTGAGGATAGTATATTGATTCCGTATATTGATGGAGGAACAGAAGGATTCAGCGGTCAAGCACGAGTTATATTACCTCGCATCACATCGTGTTTTGAATGCTCCATGGAATTATTCCCACCTCAAACTACATTTGCCATCTGCACCATCGCCAACACGCCTCGCCTGCCTGAGCACTGCATCATGTTCGCCTTGTTGATCGAGTGGAAAGACAACTTTGCTTACAATGTAGATAGTGATAATCCTGTACATATGCAATGGATCTATGAGCGCGCATTAGCAAGAGCGGATAACTACAAGATAAGCGGCGTCACCTACTTCAAGACCATGGGTGTGGTCAAGAACATCATCCCCGCGGTTGCATCGACCAATGCATTAATATCCGCTGTGTGTGTTAGCGAGTGTATCAAGATCATTACCTTCTGCAGTCAGTCCTTGAACAACTACTTCATGCACGTGGGGCGGATCGGCATCAATGCGACTACAATCTGCTACGAAAAGCGTGACACGTGCGCCGTGTGCTCCACGGAGACCATCGTGCGTCAGTTGAACCCTGGCTTGACCCTGCAGGAATTTCGCGACGAACTCATCAATAGTCCATTGCTGCAGTTGAAGCGACCAGACATAAGGAACAACAGCAAGAACATCACCATGTACATGCACGTGATGAAAGCGACGCACTCGAATCTTGAAAAAACAATGCAAGAGTTTGCAGAAGACGGCGATGAGCTGATCATCAACGACCCAACCCTCGTGTCCCACATGTATATTAAAGTCAAATTCTGAGCTATTGCGTGCACTCTATGCGCGCGCCTCCACGCCGCCTCTTTCTCCCCCTTTTTCTCTCGCATACTAACTTGGTCACCAAGTTGGTGTGGATTTTGCAGGATGAGTTCCGGTTTTTGGGATGACCAGGTGATCCAGAAGTCCGTCCCCAAAGATCAGATTTGGATTTCTTGGTCGGAGGCGAAGACAGTATGGAAGATCCGAATGCAGAGACGCATGCAGAGACGCATGCAGAAACGCTGGCATCCGATTCCTCTGACTCAACTGTACCTGTCAGCGATGTCAAAGGCAAAAGGTTCACCGCAGTTCTCCCGGTTTTGTTCTATGAATATCTCGCTATTTCATTAACCAAATCACTTGTGCCGACGATGTTAATCAATACATTCACTAGTAATGCTTACCTGGCGGTCGGTGTAACCGAAACCTTGAAAGGAATGTTCGCCTTCATAACGTGTCCATTATGGGGTAGATTAAGTGATCAAGTCGGAAGGAAAGTATGTCTCTTAATTACAATTATTGGGTCGACATTGCCAGTTGCAATACTGGCGTTCACATCCAATATGTATATATACTCCATAGCTCTCTCCTTGAGTGGTTTATTCTCTGGCACTTTTCCATTGACATTTGCTTATATTTCTGATTGTGTCAAAGACAAGAAGAAACTAGCACCTGCATATGGTCTAGCCCTGGCCACTTTCGGCTTGTCGTTCTCAATAGGACCACTAGCTGGGTCGTACATCGCCAACCAAATGGGCTCTCAAGTGGTCTTCATCTTGTCTCTCGTATTAATCGTGATTAATGCGTGGTATATCATCTTCTCGTTGCCGGAAACCGTCGTGAGTAACAGCATTCTTGTGCTGGACACCAAGACCAACGCGGCCAAGGTCTCGTCGAGTTTTATGAACAATTTAGGGAATCCGATATGGAATATTAGCGACACCTTCAGGGTGTTCAGTAGCGATCCATTCATGACCAACTTGGCGTTGATTGTGTTCTTGTACTACACCTCCGTGTGGGCCATGGTCAGCACCATGATGGTGTACGTGACGCGGGTCCTCCACTTCTCCCCGGTGACATTAGGGTGGTTATTGTCTGGCTACGGATTAGCCACCATGTTCTCAGAGGGAGTCGTAGTCCGCATCGTGGTGCCTTACCTAGGTGAGAAGAACTCTATTCGCATAGGATTGGCTTCCTTTGCCATTCAATGCTGCATTGTGGCGGGTTCCACCTCTTCCTTCGGCATCTTCCTGTCCATTTTATTCTCCATGTTGAGCAATCTAGTGTATCCTTCGATATCATCGTTGGTCAGCAAGGTAGTGGAGCAGTCGAGTCAAGGTGAGGCGCTCGGCGCGTTGAATGGGATCAAGGCGTTGACCGAAGGCTTCGGGCCTTTATCCTTCGGGTTGTTGATGGCGTTATTCGAGAACACGCCGTCCCCCGGCGCGCCTTACATACTAGCTAGTCTACTGTGTACTTGGGCATTCTTACACACCTTCGAGCTGCCACCTGAACCTGAAATTGTTTACGCAAAGCATCACAGCAAGAGAAGTAACACCGACTCTCTAGACGACGGTGACGTGGACGAGTCCGTTAGCTTGTTGTCCGGGAAATGAGACCGCGCCGGTCGCCCCAACGGATCCCTCCGTCGCTAACCAAGTAGTTGTTTATTTATACAAATTGTACAATTTATTGATATATTTCCTCGAGTCCCGCGAAGAAAACGAAGGGATTTCGCCATATTTCTTCGTCCGTTGCGGCGGCCAGCCTCTCGTGCGATATTCTGAAGTAAATCATGTTCCGAATGTGCGGTGAGAAGTTGGGCATTCCGCGGTGTGCTACCTTCTGGTGGACAATAATTGCGTCGCCCGCCATCAGCTTCACTTGCATCGGCTCACCTAAGTCTATTCCCATAATGTCGCGCAGCTTCGACGCCGTTTCCTCGACTTGGTACTGCTTTGGCTGTGCAGGGAGGCGGTGGCGTACGATGCAGTCGTGGATACTGTGATGGGATCCAGGCCAGATGCCCAAGTTCCCGCTATAATCTTCTAAGGTGTCGCTCAGACACACCCCGACCAGCAGGTTGAAGGTCGAGTGCTGCGCTCTATCCAGGCCGTCGATGTGGTAGCCATTCACTATCGGCGTCACCGGCGGGTTGCCTTCTTGCGGGTAACGCAATGCTATTTGAGCTCCATGAGCTCGGACCAATGACGACTTGTAGTTATAAGTGTACTCGCCATAGAGCAGCGAGTGAATCACTTCGACCAGCTGCGTCTCGTTCAACAAGTTGGTTATTCTCGGATCATCCGTTCCCGTAGTGGCGAATTGAGTCACGGGATCATGGCGCAAATTAAGTTGAGGACTGATGATTCCACCGCCGATTTGCATGTTGATAAACTTCACTGCATCGCGCACGAGGACAGTTGGGATTATTGCAGGCAGCATCATGTACCCATCGGCTATAAAGTTGAGTTTCGCATCATATGTAAGCAGAACAGGTTCGGGCATTATAACCGAAGGTATGTTGCTGTTGATATTGCTGTTTCCCATCACACCGGCAGCGCGGGGAATAGGTTGCGCGTCAATAACTTTTCCCGTTATTCTGTCAAACAGACTACTCACGTAAGATTTTGTCGACGATTTTGTTGCTTTCTTTTCTTCCTCCTGCTGCAACTTACGCGCCAGCTCCTCATCGCTAAGGAGCATTTTCGCAATACTCAGAATATTTTGACTTCAATCAAATAGATTTCTCGCGGATGTAAACGGGAAGAGTCTTCGGTGGTCCAGACCTGATTTAAGTCGTGTAGAGCGGAGTAAAGCCTCTTCTTTTCGACAATTTTCTCTTTTTTTTTCACTCGATCCACACCTAAAAAGTTTGGTGCTAAGAAAAAAAAGGAAAGAATTTGGAAGAGTGTCTTTCATTGGAGGGAAATAGATAAGAGTATCAAGCAACAAGGGAGTTCGTTCAGCAACCCTTATGATGTCGACTTTTTTGTTCGTTGTCTTTGCTTTTCTACTATTTTGTAGTTCATATGTGCGCCCAGAAATACAGTTCCAACGTGCAAAAGAAGAGCTGAATCGCGTTGCTAATCTTATCTATCATCGTTTCGAGTATAACAACTCCTACCGCTACCAGTTTTTCTTAGGAAGTTCAAATATGGGCACATTTACGTGGGATTTATTGAAGTACAAGTTTGCGTTGCGCATGGTACAGAGTAATTCTACATTTTTAATGATATTTGGCGGTTCGTCGGTGACTGCTGGCCACGACAACTATCACCATCAGGCGTACCCACAAGTATTTGAAAGGAGAATGACTGGTGTTTTCAAGGCACTTGGTATAAAATTGATAGTCCATAATACCGCAATGGGTGCAAATAATTGTCGCCCATATGCATTCTGCTATCTAGCTCAAGGCGGCTTGCCTGGCGTGCCTATCGACTGGATCAACTGGGAGCAGTCATTCAACTGTGGCCGCGATGCCGGCGTCTTCGAGTTGATGGCAAGAATAGCTTACTTTCATAAAGCAATTTTTTATATCTCTGCATCAGGCGCGTTCTATCCCGACGCTTGCAAGCCGTCCACAGACGCGGTGCCCTACACCGCCGAGGCCTGGACGCCAGAAGTCGCGAATATCACGGATAAGTATGAAATCGACGCAGTGAAATTGAAAAATTATAAGAAATTGTTGAACGAATGGTACGAGGATGGGAACAGTGTCGCCAGGTTCACAGATCCGTTGCGGAATCTGTACCGCGGCGTTGGCCACCATGGGTACAGTGTGTGGGGGCACAGCAAGACTAAGTGCATCAATGATTTGAAGAATATGACGGTTGGTTGCACCGCAATAGACGTGGCAGGGTTTTGTCACAGCGACAACGGTCCTCATTGGATGGTGCATGAAACAGCCGAGTTTGGCAGTGGAAAGAAGTCTTCTCACCATCCACCCGCCGGTATGCACCTGATGCGTGGCGAGACACTCGCTTATCAGTACAGCCACATACTAGCGGATGCGCTGGCGATGGTGGAACAGGATTCCGCGACAAAATCAGCGAGTCAATTAGCCCAAAAATATCAAAATGAACTGAACAAGTTGCTTGTGCCGATCCCCGACGCCAAGACCTGCTCCACCAGCTGCCACTGCCGCAATGAATGCGAGACTCCGCCGGTCTGCTACACCAACTACGAGCCCCATTTTAATCCCAATTACACATTAAATGAGATATTAGTCGGTAAAACCACCTGGTCGCATGTGTTCAAGGTAGGGGTTGGACCCGATCCAGGGAGGTTCGGGTACAAGGACAACAGGCTCTCTTATGAGCTCAGAATAGACAGAGCGAGCAACTACACACACACGGAGCTGTATCTGAAGGTAAACGTCAGCAACAGAGGGATTGTCATCATATGCGGTTACAGTGTGAAGGAGTCGTTGAAGAATGCGATTTTCCGCTTTGACTTCAATATTAATGCGGACGCTCGCTCCTTGCGCCACTACACTCCTTCGCCGGGAGCGGCGCTGTGGACCAACCGACACTATCACAACGATGAATGCACCATTTTAGAGAATATCCCGGAGGGCAACCACATATTGATTGTGTCGGCAAACCCGAACGTGACTGATGCTTACCTGTCGGTGTCGCACGTCATTACCTTCGCCGGTATGTGATGGCGCTGCTCGTAAGAGTGTAAAGCAAAACATGTTCAGCTTGATCGTATCGTTATTCCCGTTTCTACCTTGCTGATGACTTCGCGATGATGGAGTTGTGTGGGTACTAGTAGTGCTGGAGCAGGGATTGTAATGAGTGAGTGAGTGAGTGAGTGAGTGAGTGAGTAAGACTAGTGTGTTGATGTAGATTTCTTAATTACACTTGACGACGCGCCTGTTCACTAAAACTAATTCTATTTTCGTTCAAACTATTTTGAATACTTGACGCACGACATAGCTATCGATTCCTTCTTGCTCTAATTTGAGTGATGTTTCACACCATAGTGACGAAGTCCTCTATCTTCATCAACGCTTTCTTTCTTATGGTGTTGGTAGTTGTAGCATCACGAGCTGCTCTTCTCTAACAGAAAGATTCGAAGCGGTAGATGAATATAGAGCACATCGTTGCCACGGTGGGAAACAACACTCAATCAAATTAGAGCAAGAAGGAATTGATGATTACTCGCGCATCAAAGAGGCGGAGGTGTACGATGCAATGTTCAGCACTACCAGCAGGCGGAGGTGTATGCGATGGCAAATTTAAAGCATAATATAATCACCTGCCCCCACCTGCTGATAATGATGCACGGTTGCTGTCGCATTCATCTCCGCATTCACCTGCGCATTCACCCACACTGTCGTCAAACTACTCGACGAAGTGACTGTGCCACATCAATCCAATTCTTTAATGAAATGGTTTCAAAACCTACCGAAAGTAAATCTTAGTAGTAAAATAGATTACTTCATCAAAATACATAGATTTATGGTCTAGATTTTACAGAGCTGATACATTGTTAGTTAGGATTATGCAAAATTATGGCCTAGCAATTTGCTTTTATGATGTCCCATCATCATTGGCAATAATCCTAGCTAACAATGTATCAGCTAGGTAAAATCTAGTCCCCATAAATGTGTGCACTTTGATGCAATCTATTTTACTAATAACATTTACTTTCAGTAGGTTTTGAAACCAACTCCATTCATTAAATGAATGTGAGTGAAGTGTACAGACATCCCACCGGCGGCCGGCCCTCCCTACAGATCTTGAAGAAAGGAGAGAGAAAGAGGAAGAGAGAATGTCGCTATCATCCATGTTCGGTGGCATGTCAATGGGTGGTAGCAGTGGGAAAGCACCATCACCTGGGGGTAGTGATAAATCAAAAGCAAAGAAACGAAGCGATAAAACTGCTGGACTAACAATGCCCAAAGCAGAAGGAGCTACTCCAAACGACAACACATGGTCAAACTCCGATGCTTCCACATTTTCACTACGTGTAGGACCCAATTATGAAAAGAATAAGCAAAAGGCTCCATCGGGCAAAGCTCTCATGGAATTAGTTGGTGTAGATTGTGTACGAACAGATGCGAAGATAGATAATATTGGTGCTAAAATGAAGATTCCAGAGGAGTGGAAGACGGTGGACACTACACTAGCGAAGGTGCCGGGGCTCTTCATTGTTAACTTCCAAATTCCATCAGAGTTTCCGACGACTATTTTCAAAGAAATAACGGATGGACCAGGCTGGTCGGTTGTATTTTACTTCAGGATGACACCTGAAACAGCAGCAGCAATGGCTAACTTACCTAAAAGTTCAGCAGGTACAAAATTATTTTCTAAATATTGTACTGAGGCACCAGATGTAGACAGCGACCCCAACAGCCCTTGGCGCGGTCGCTTCAAGATCACAGTGCGATGTGACAATATAGACGAGTTTGGTCTTCCGTCATTCATCACGAGTTACAACGCCAAACCAGTTTTAATACGCAAAAACGGCAATCTAATCCGGGGCGATGGCTATATCGAAATGGACGTCAATGTACATAAGTTCGGGTCGATCCCGAAGCAGGCGCTGCAAGTGCTTCTAAATAGATTTGACAAGATGTACATCAACATCGGGTTCTGCATCGAAAGCAGGGAGGATGCAGAGATGCCCGAGGTGCTGTTTGGATGCGCTTGTCTCAACAAACCTAGTATAAATGTGCCCGAATGGTAGCAAGCACAAAGAGTAATAAATTATAGATCTTTATGTAACATATTAAAAATAATAACTGTCATACTCCGCGCAGTAGTCGAACTCGTAGTCGTCGTACACGTAGGGCAGGTCGATGTTGTTCGGGTGAATAAAGTTATAAAACTCTCTGTTGGTGTACGTCTCATCTTGGTTGATGAAGTTGGTGAATTCTAGTACGTCATCTTCGTTGTGACCGTCACAGATGACGTCGGCGCCCATCGTGCAAGTGGGAAGCGTCAAGTCGTTCACATCAGCTACATTCGACCAGTCGCATATCCCGCGCAAGTACTTGTAGTTGTTGGTGTCGTAGCCCCACGTTTCGTCGAAGGAGCCGCCTTCTCCGAGGTCGACTTTCAGCCGTTTTAGCCCAACCATTCGCTCGATCTGACCATGTAGTGGCCAAAATGTTGGGTCGTACGACGCCCCGGAAGAGAACATCTCACCCACAATACCCGGGTCCTCCAACGCCCTCAACACCTTCAGCGTGATTGATCCGTCGGTGTCTTTGCCTATACTGTTCTTGACCAGGTCGTATATTCCCGATTCTTCCAGCAAATACTTCGCGCCATAGGTGTCGATGTACTCATCTGGCACAGCGCATAAACATATTCCTGCGTCAGAGTCCTTGTCTTCATCACAGGAGTCTGGGCAACGGGTGTAGCCCATGCGCCACAGCATTTTGAAGTATAGTAGCTTGTCAATGCCTTGCAAGAATGATATGTCATCGTCGTCCCACAAATCGGAAGTCTGACCCCAGGTACCGCCTATGTATATATGCACAGGTCCGTGTGTGTTGCCATTTAGGCAGTCATGCATCGCGGCTAACGTCGTCACATTATAGCATGAGAACATAGTGTTGCACTTCGGATAAGGCAACACATCCGACGCCAGCTTGTCATAGGTGTAGTTGTATCTAGAAATGATTGGAGTGGGGTTGTTGTTCCAAGGCGAACGGAGGTAGCCATACGCATTGATGTATGGATTTAGTGAGCCCTCAGAGGCCACGTCGAAATCAGCGTAGTCAGAGCCATCAGGGGCCTCAATATTCGCCCAAATTCCTGTCACTAGCGAGTGGTCGCTCGTCGCTGGCGATGCAATACCAAGGACGTCGTCGTCAAAAATTGTCGACTCATACCAATTGTTGTACAAATAAGCGTCCTGCGCGTACTCCCAGTAGGGCATAGTAATGGAAGGATCAATAGCTTGCAAGCTCTGTTCCACAGCCAATGTGAAGGACATGTGCTTCACTACAATGCCTGCGCCATCGTGCCAGTGGTCGCAGTCGGTGCGAGCTGCACCGTTCAAGTGATAATATAGACTTTCTTCAGCACTGAAGTACTTGCTACCGTACTTCGCTTGCCCGTCAGCCGTTGAAGTGGTGTAGTAGGTCTTCATCGCCGCCAACCAAGTGCTCAGCTCGTCGTCTGAAAGTGAACGGATCTCACGCCGAACATACTTCAATGCAACATCAAAATTTTTCTTATATATTTTTTTTTCTCCATTAGAATTGTAATACACTACTTTTACAGAGCAGCTTTTTAAGGAGCCACCAGACTCGTTGATTGTCACCGATACATCGTTCCCACTGTATTCTTCGTCATTTATAGTCCAGGTAACAGTCAGATCGTTCAAGTCCAGCATCTCGTTATCCTCTGACAACAATGACTCGATTGAATATTTCATAGGTTTATAAGGCTCTGCCACATAATCCCAATCAAGAATGCCTGTAGAGCTTAAACTACCATATGTTGGCGATTCGACATTGAGCTCTAAAGTATAACTTGAATCATCTACCACATTACCGCTGGAGAAATAGTCACTCACAATAGATTTGATCTCACTTCTCACACCAGATAAAGCCAAGATAAATACCAGGACGAATATTAGCACAGTCCCAATAGATAATATCCATAATCGCTGCGAATAAACTGGTGGCTTCTTCGACTTCTGCAAGATATTGGTGTTTGTTTCTCGTTTCTCTTTCAACAATCCATCGCCTTCATTGGCTTCAACTGCCTCTTCGGATTGATAGTAATTCTTGGTATCCATCGATCAACAATCTGCTAGTCTACGTTTACTCAGGCTTAACAACCTCACTCACGCACACAAGTTAAACTCCTGCTGGGATCTGTCTAGTCTCACAACCTGACCGATGTTCGCCAGCAGCTGCTGAGCAGCGGCCCTCCGTCTCCTCACTTCTAAAGATCTCTATGATTCCGCCGTAAACCTCAAAGGGCTGCTGCTGCTGCTGCTAACTCGTTGCCTCGGTTGCCAACATCTTCATCTTCATGCCACACCGCGTACTATTAGGAGGTGTGAGGACCCAGGATGTGCGGCCCAAGATACTCAAGTAGGTATCCTAGGTATTGAATTAACTAAAGGAAGTGCAACAGCTTCGGTTTCACCAGTCGCTGTAGGTGCATAGGAAATTCGCAAGATTTCGAGAAGGAATTGCATCTGCACTGTAAGGATTCAGACTGTTCTATGAGTAAGGAATCAAGCAGTAAAGAAAGCGGGAGCAAAAGTCCTTGGGGCATGAACAGTTTCCTTGCGACTGTTGGTGCCACAGTTGCTACTCCAATGAGTTTATTTGCCGATACTACGGACGGGATATCTTCAGCATTGGGGCTAGGTAAACGTGATGGTAAAGATAAAGATGATGGTAGTGGTTCAGTACCAACAACACCGATTGTTAAAGAAAAAATGATTGTTTCAGCAGGTTCATCATTAAAGTTGGAAGATGTATGCAATGATAATGTCAATGAAAGAAAGCAAAATGGTTGGAGCCGTTGCTCAGCTGAAACCTTTTCATTACGAATTGGGCCAAATTATAAGCAAAATCAACAAAAAGCTCCATCAGCAGCTGCATTATATGAATGTGTAGGCGTTGATTGGGTAAAAACAGACTCTAGAATAGACAATATTGCTTCTAAATGCACTATTCCAGATGAATGGTACGACGTACCCTATAAGATTGATGGAGTTCCACCATTATTTATAGTCAACATACAAATGCCAGCTGAAAATCCTATTCTGTCGATATTTTCCGAGACGATGGACGGTCCAGGGTGGTCGTTGGTGTTCTACTTCAAAATGAGCAACGAAGTAGCTGAAAGTCTGCGCGATTTGACGTCAATATCACCAGCATTGAAACAGTTTATTGACTTTTGTCAGAACGCTCCTGAAGTCGACGAGGACATGAACAGCCCTTACCGCGGCAGATTCAAAGCAATTGTGAGATGCGAAAACTTTGATAGATTCAATTTCCCTTCGATAGTTAGTGGATACAACGCCAAACCGGCGTTGATACGTCAAACTGGGAATCTAGTGCGAGGACCAGGCAATAGGTATATAGAGATGGACATCAACGGACACAGGTTCAACGCCATCGCCAAAGGGGCGCTGCAAAGCATCTTGCCAAGCTTCCCCGAAGTCGTTTGCAGTTTTGGTTTTTGTTTAGAAGGTAGAGAAGACAGCGAGTTGCCTGAAATTCTCTTCGGTTGTGCAACGTGGAATAAGCCGTTACTCGAAGGTTGCGTTGAGTGGAATATTTAAGGAAGTGCACATGGTGGTGAGAGGAGTCGCGGTTCGAGAATAGAGGAGGAAAATTATTCGTGTAATAAAAAGATAGCAAAAATATTTTTTCTTATTTACCGAAACCTTTTATTTGTAACAACGGGAGTCTAGACATGGTTCGCCGTCTAGAGGACCGTCACTGCACCAGTAGTCGAATAATAGCTTCTTGTCGGCTTCAGATGCTGGGATACCGACTTTAGTCCATGTGTAGCATGCGGCATCATCGTTACATGATAGTAATGGTTGAATTGAGTCGCCACGAATCAAGTAGTAGGCAGTGACCTTTAATGGGCCTTTGCCTTCCACACCACGAATGGTCATGGTGCCGAATAGCCACTTGCGGATCTCTTCGGTACGTTGGATGAAACCACCAATTAAGTTGGAAGTCAACCACAATACTTTGTTCTCATCGTTATAGTTGTAGTCGCCTCTGAAGATGGACCAACCAGCGGCATCATATGTCTCCCAAAATGTGTTCATTGCACCAGCATAATTGCCATCGCAGTTGGAGTAAGTCTTCTTCCATGTATCCATGACGAAGGTTGATGGATTGGATTTATCTAAAATTTTAAATGGATGTTCAGCCTTCTTCTCCTCAACATAATCAGGTTCAGGTTCATCGTCCTCATCCTTCTTACTCTTCTTCTTCTCCTCCTTTGGTTTCTCTTCTTTTGGTTTCTCTTCCTTCTTCTTCTCTTCCTTCTTCTTTTCTTCCTTTGGTTTAGCATCTTTCTTAGCTCCACCTACTGCTGCACCTCCTGCTGCTTGAGCTTCTTTCTCGCACAAGACAACCTCACCTAAGATACTATTGAATTCAGTTTGCTTGACGCAAGTTGTGAACCATCTAATAACGTTTGGAATCTTCTTGCGGAAAGCAGCATCACAAACAAATTTAAATGGGTAAAGTAATGCAGAAACTAAAGTGATATCAGCTAATGTAATAGTATGACCAACTAAGTAAGAGTTGGTATCTAAATGCTTTTCAACAACATCTAATGCCTTGGCTAGATCAGACTTGGCCTTGGCAGTTGCAGCAGGATTACTTGGCATGACACCCATGACTGGATAAACCCATACAGTTGCTGGTAATTCAATTTCATGTGCACTGAAATCAATCCATTGGTTAACTAGAGCACCATCAAATGCAGTTGCGCCCAATAAACCAGTATCGGTTCTGATACCAGCAACGTACCTGGCAATAGCATTGGATTCACCTAATAAACCCTTCGCTGTTTCTAACACTGGCACTCTGCCCAATAAAACCTTCTTTGATTGGTCAATGCCCTTGACTTCAATGTCAACCTTGTTGTATTCGGCAGCAACCAACACCTTAATGGCGCGGAAGTTACCTTCATCGGCGTAAAGCTTGTAACTCATCTTTAACTCTTCTATATTTGGAATGAGTGGCGTCTCGAAGGCTGGTTGGCGAAGGCCCGTACGAGGTAGGGTTCTGATACAGAGCCAAGAGAGAGAGAAGTGGGAGAAGAGGGGGAAGAGGGAGAAGAGGAGGAAGAGCAGCTAGTTGAGGATGCTTAAGAGCTGGCGACAAGCTTATTGACAAGATAGATCTACTGTTACCGTATCACTGGGCCGGTAACAGCTCGATCACAGGGCTCGGGCGAGGGATGAAGGAGTGGATCGATTAGTTACTTTGTTTATGTTAATAATCTCAGAACAAGACGCCGGGGTTGAGCTTCTGGAGGCTGTCCAGCAGCGAGTGCGGCGACTTTGTCTTCATTTTCTTCTTGGCGCTACCAGGGTGTGCACTGCTCGTATGAGTACGCGGTGACTGTACCGTCAACGATCTCTCTTTCGCAGACTGCAGACGATCGCGAACTATAGAATTGGCGGAATTAGGGCGCGGTAGTGGCGAGGCGAATAGTGGGTCACTCTTGACGCCTTTAGGCCCGAATTTAGTGGGAGTGTTCATGGTCGAGTTGCCATGATGGAACTTGCTCAACAAATCGTCTTCCTTGTCATCGCCAGGGATTTTCATGGTGCTACTGTACACCGCTTTGGTCTTCGTTAAGGTTCTCTCGCGCACCGTTAGCTCCCGTTTGGCCTCCTTCCTCAAGGGTGACGACTCCGCTATTCCCTTCTTGGTCACCACCGATCCACTCATAGTGGTTTGTTTGCCACCACTTTCTTGCATCTGCCTTATCTGCTCATCTATTATACTACCAATTTTACCTTTCGCGCCTGTTCCAGCCGAAGTGGCATTGAATAACTCCGTGGGCCCGGTCAGCTTGTCATTCGATTGACGTCGTTGAATCACTTCCTGGATGTTACTTGCGTCGTTGCTACCCGCGTGGTAGTTATCCGCACTATAAGAGTTTCGCAGCGATTTCACACCGATAGACACGTTCAATCCTTTGGCGTCGTCATCATCGTCGTCTTCATCGACAGTACCGATGTCAAACGTGTTGGCACCGCGAGTGTTATACGCAGAGTGCGGTCTATTGAGTGGTGGTCTATTCAATGAGGTGCGACCGGGACTGGATGCAGACTGTGGTCGCATCGCGCGATCCAACTTACTAGGAGTGTTCTTGATAATCCCCGATGCAGTCCACTTACCACCCATTCTATCTACAGACTCACTTGCCTCGGTGTGCGCGACCTCGGACTCTGCCTCCGATTTGTGTTTAAACTCAATAGAATCAAGGAACCCTTGCATGACGTGCTGATTGGTCGTGTTGTCGCGGATGTCGATGCGCAATGGGTGCTTGATGCTGCCGACTAGCCGTTCAAAGGAGTCGCGATTCATGCTTTTAGGCTGCGCTTGTGTCGATCCCACGATTTCACGGTGTCCCTCGATCATGAAGCCTCCTTGCTTCTGTGTGACATAGAGAATACTTGGGTTTTTGCGGGTTGCATCAAAGAGCAGCTTCGCGCCAGCTTCAGTGATGTAGTTCTCTCTGATGTCCAACATGCGCAGCTCCGATGACTTCTCGACAAAAGACGCCAACAGCTTCGCCGACAAATCCGTTAGTTGATTATTCCGCAAGTTGAGTAACAGGATGCGCGAGATATAGTTCTCGGTGAGCTTGGGATTGTGGAACACTCTTGCTACAGTTAGCGACGACTCGGTGATCACAGCGTCGTCTATCTCCTTGTTGTTAGTCACTGCCTCTTCACCGTGGAAGTCGCCGGCATTGACACCGCTACTACTATAGTTTTCAAATGAAAAAACGCCGCAGATGAGTGAGATGACCCCGTTCAACGTCTCGTCATCCACCAGAGATTGCGGCAGTCGGATCTCGAGTCCACCGACAGGACCAGTGTTGGTGCCACTACTTGCACCTGCTAATGCTAGTTGATCAGCAACTTGAACTAGTTGTATAAACAAGTCTTTGGTGGCATTGACTGCGCTAGCTTGCCATCCTCCGTAATCCGGCGTGGCTTCGATCTCATCGAGTTGATCCCGCGCTTTCTTCACCACCTGATCAATCACTACCCGCATGTCGCTGTGCTTCATCTGCTCGCGGATGTACTTCATGATCATCTTCTGCTTGGCAAATCTCTCCTTCACAAACCTGTCGCGGATCTGCTCAAATCTGCTATTCGACACCGCGGTCTTGGACATGCTCTTGGCGACCTCCATGCGGCTGTCGCTGATGTCCTCCAGCAGGTCGACGATGCTCGCGCGGAAAAAGTTTAACATCGACGCAATCTTCTCGGCAAATATAACAAACAGTTTTGACGTGGGACGCGATACCGCGAACTTGAGGAAAGCGGGGATTTGCAGTCCGTTGAGCATTTCTGCGGCATCTGCGTCATAGTTAGCAGGGTTCTCATCCGTAGCAACAACAATATCACATGTTCCTTCATGCTCGTCCTGTTGGACTCGGTACACACTCTTCACAGACCCCTTCTTGCGACGGCTGCCCTTAGGGCCTTTAGGCTTAGACCTTACTCCCGACGAGAAGGCGCAGGTGATGTCGAACAAGGCCCGTTCGATCGCACTCTCCGGGGAATTTGGGATGACATCGGTGATCGCTTTGTTGAAGACACCACCGAATTCACTGATACTCTTGCCGGAGCGACCAGTCAGGACATCCTCCGCTTCCGTTAGCTGCGCGGGCTGCTTACCGAACGCCAGCTGCGTGTTATTCGTCCATGGTTCTCCGTCCACAGGCCTTGACTTGGTGCCGTTGACGGACTGGCGCAGTTTCACCTCCTCCTCTGGTAACTCGCGGATATGCCTTGTGACATACGTCTGTTGGACATACGCAAGACGCTGTCGGAGGTCGGAATTAGTGGAATGCAAAGCTGCTAACTCTGCTTGCATCAGTGTTTTCTCCTCTTGCCATGCAACGGACAGCTGGGATGCTTGGTCTAATTGCTCCAACAAGAATGAAACGCGACTCCTTAGAGCCTTCAAGGACTCTTCGGCGGCGAACCGCTTCTTCTTCTCTTCTTGCTTCAGCTCGATCTCGTCGTGTTTACTCTTTTCTAATGTCAGCAACCCTGTTTTCATATTGCGGATTTCTGCCACGTCATATGCCGGGTTTTCCTTCAACTCCTTCAACTCGGCGACCATCTCTTTGTTGTCCCTCCTTAGCTGCACCACTTCCGCCTTCAACGTCTTCATCGAAGACAACGAAGTACCTTTTTCTTGCATTACTCGTGATAAATCAGCTTTGATCTTGCTGTGCTCCAGCTGCAGATCCTTGTACTCCTTCTGTACCAACTCTTTTTCACTCTCAGCGCGAGTAAGCAACCCCATATACAAGTCCACCGACTTGGACAGATCCTTGTTCCTCGACGCAACTTTCTTGTTCTCCGCCTCATAACCCTTCAATCTTTCCATTTCGTCCTTCGATATTGTAAATTTTGAACCGTTAATTTCTTCTAATTGTGCTCGCAACACCGAGTTCGTCTCACTTCGCACCTCCAACGTAGACCGCAACTTGCGGAAATCCTCCTTCAAGTCGTTGAATGCTCTCTCGCTTTGGTCGCTTTGGAGCTTGCGCTGCTCTATTTCATTGCGCAAATTATTTATGGTGATATTCGCATCATTTAACTCTTTCATTGCGGCATTTGCTGATTTTAATTTCTCGTCTAATACCGCCTCCTTCGTCTTGGCCTCAGTGCGATAGGCAACTAACTCGTCGACAGCCTTACTCTCACTACTCCTTAAACTCTCAACTTGAGACTCAAAATTTTGTAATTTTGATTGTAATAATTGTACGGTCTGTTTCAATGATTCATTATCAGACTCTGATATGTTAAACTTGTGTATAGATGCACCTAATGCACTCTCTAATTCACGTATTCTAGTATTTGATAGTTTTGAATCAGCATCATCTCGTGCATTCTGTGATAACAATCTTGAATTAATAAGTGATTGCTGTAATTGATCATTTCTGTCCCTTAAACTTTGCATTTCAGCTGCTGACAACTTCACTTCTTTATGAATTCTAGCGATTTCTTTCTGATACCCAACACATTCCTTCTCTTTCCGCTTGTAATCAACTTCTTTACGATCTAGTTTACGCTTTAATTCATTATATTCAAATGTAAGTGAACCCTCTGGGATAGTAGCCACAGAATTGCTAGAGATGCCTCGGTGCATGTTTTGGAAGGCAACTCCATCCACGCCATCAAAGCTTTCCATCCCAAGGCTATCCAGGGATCGTAAACTCCTTCAATTTCCCTTTTTTATTTGTTTGTTTTTTGAAAAAAACAGAAAGTCGGTACTCTGCGCGGGGCTCGGGGAAGGAGCAAGGAGAGTCACTCTCTCACTCTCACTCAATGCTTCGACTGATCGAGATAGTTGCTGCGGTTAGTTCGCCGGTGGAATGTGTGTGTCGAATCAATGATTTCTTCGAGGGTTTAGTTCTTGTAAATTCCACTCTTATAATAGAAGTGTTGGAGGAAAGGTTACAAGAACATATTGTGGTGACCATTAGTGACTGTGAGAGGGGATCTCAACGCTTCCGATGCGACCCAAATACATTCACCTTGGAGGCTATGGATAGATATGGAGCGGCCAAATCAACGACGCTGGTATTGAATCTGCAGGAAGTAGTGAAGAAGACCGTTTTTACTTATGTGTGGATACTGTTAGGATTCGTGTTACTTTGTGGTGGGATTTATCACAAAATGAGAGTTACAGATACCACGTTTAACGAAAGAGTCGACACTGAAGTTGCTGTTTGTAAGAAAGATGTTCAAGAGACCTATTCGAAGGTTACAGAAGATGAAATATTTCAAGAAGTAGAGAAGTTCATGCATCTTCCTGATTCTGATGTCGAATGGCGCGATTTTTTTGAGCAAATATATAAAAATGGATTTTGGGAACAACAAAATAACAGTAATAACAAAGATTTATAGCACTATCTCTACTTCTACACCAAGCCTTTCCTCTTGTTCTGTCCTCTGTACTCATCGCCGAGCCAAATAGGACTATCAAGATCGGACTCCTCAACCTGCTGCATCGCCCCTTCTATCACCTCACGAGCTATATACCCAGGGCTTTTGTTCGGTCCTTTAGAGTGTTTGTTGTACAAATCATTCAAGTATCGACGGTAAACAGTATTATTTCTTATCCCATTCATGAGATTTTGAACTGGTTTCAGGAGTATTGCGACGCTCATGGCTCTCCCATCCGCGTCGGGAGCGGGGAATCTATCGCAATAGTCACAATACCGCTGAAGTAAGTCTCTTCTAGTTAAACATGGATCCTTCTCTCCAAAAAATGTGCTATCAGCATTGGCGAATATGGTAGGTGAGTTGTACGCTGCACGCCCTATCATAACACCATGCACAGGTGGTAGTATTTCTTGTTGAAACAAGTCTGCATTCTCAGCACCGACATCTTCTACGCTTGTTTTCTCTTGTGTGTTGTAAATGTATACATAATCACTGTTCATATGCTTCAAACCTTGCTCTAATGTCAGGATACCACCGTTCATAATAAATTTTAAGTCAGGAAAGTCTTGAACTAGTTTATGTGGCACTTCATACTTGAGTGGCGGCACGTCTCTATTTTGCTTAGTGCTCAATCCCGACAAAAACGCTTTTCTAGAATGAATAATAAATTTTTTCGCTCCACCAGCATTTGCAGCTTTGATAAATTCAACTAATTCTGGATACGAATCCTTATTATCTGCACCAATTCTACATTTCACTGTAACAGGACAAGACACACGTCTAGACATGTTGTAAACTATTTCTCTAACTAATTCTGGTTCAAGCATTAAACTAGCACCAAACTTCCTTTTGGAGACCTTTTCAGATGGGCATCCACAATTTAAGTTGATTTCAGAATAACCACCACCATATTTCTCACATAGATATGCAGCTTCACCTAAATTCTCAGGATTATGTCCTCCTAACTGTATCACACTTGGACCTTCTTCGATATCGCGTCCCAACATCCTATCCAAGCAAGGAACATGGATCACAGTGTCGTCTACGACCATCTCAGTGTATAAAATAGTTTTCTTTGTCAATCCACGCATAAAGTATCGCCAATGCGGATCGGTCACCTCCATCATAGGTGCAATTGATAGAGGCTCATTCATTGTATAGGTGCTTCTACCAATGTATGTTATGTTGGCGAGTCCTGAGTCGTGGGAATGGACCCGGCCACAAACATTACACTAGTTTATTTAGTGAGTAATAAGTTTTGCGACGACTCACATGAGTCAATTGAGTGGTGCAAACTAGTGCAACGTCTGTTAATCATTTTAGCGAGCAATAGTACTATATGCTCACATTTATCTCCACATAATTCACGAGAAATAATATATTGATGAACTGTAAGAGCTACTGTAAGAGCTGTAAGAGCTGTAAGAGTTGTAAGGGCAATATGAACTGTATGAACAGTGTCGCCAACAATTTCATTTTCAGCAGAAGATTCGCTTCTATTATCGACTTTCTTCTCCTTAATAGTTCCGCTGAAGTACCGGCTAGATGTTTCAAGAAAAATCAAAAAATTTACGGTAAGTAAGTTGTTTTGACCGCGGATTGAGACAGCGATATGCTGCTCTTTTCCTCACTCATACTACTGCTGCTGTGGATCCTGTCAATTGACACTACCACAAGTGACCAGGTACTCAACTCCCTGAGTAACAATGGTAACGAAGCAGATGCACGATGGCTAAAAAATAAACTTATCAATGGACGAATATTAGTGGACGAATCTACGACTGCTCCCACAGAAGTACCATCCGAGTCACCAGCATATTTGCCTACTGATACTGTGGTCCCAACTGTAACTGCGCAATCCACTGTTAAGCCGTCAAGTAAGCCATCGAGTAGACCAACTAGTCGCCCAACTGCGCAACCTACTAGTAAGCCATCAAGTAAACCAACTAGTCGCCCAACAGCGCAACCTACTAGTAAGCCATCAAGTAAACCAACTAGTCGTCCGACTGCGCAACCTACTAGTAAACCTTCAAGTAGACCAACAAGTCGCCCGACCGCGCAACCTACTAGTAAGCCATCGAGTATACCAACTAGTCGCCCAACAGCACAACCTACTAGTAGACCTTCAAGTGCTCCGTCAAGTAGACCAACTAGTCGCCCAACAGCACAACCTACTAGTGTACCAACAAG
>JACCDO010762688.1_pt1 | contig 50542 bp, 55 predicted proteins | sample 7446101 | NCBI WGS metagenome assembly JACCDO01 (sample SAMN15323440, study PRJNA562643) | freshwater metagenome | isolation source: river surface water | place: USA:Blue River Watershed | collected 2017-08-16 | reverse complement strand
GATGCTGTCAACCGGCTCAACCATAAGATGCACGTCAATCGGTACGTCGACATGAGGGCGAATTGCCTCACAAACCATAGGGCCAATTGTCAAATTGGGAACGTAATGGTTGTCCATAACGTCAAAATGGATCCAGTCAGCTCCTGCGGCGACAACATTTCTGACTTCTTCACCCAGTCGGGCGAAGTCCGCAGATAAAATACTGGGAGCGATGCGAGCTGTCGGCAAAGCGGTTGTTTCTGGCATGATGTGCGGACACCGAGTCGGATTAGCTCTCATTATTGCAGTTTTCTTTGGATGTGCATGTGAAACCTTTTGAACTTTCGGTGGCGGTCGAGCCGCACTTTGTGGCGGATCAGTCCAATCCGGCGAAGCAGCAGTTCGTCTTTGCTTACAAAGTCCGCATTACGAATACTGGTGAGCGGCCTGCTCAAGTGATTAGCCGCCACTGGATCATCACAGACGGCGACCAAGCTGAACAAGAGGTTCGGGGCTTGGGTGTCGTTGGACAACAGCCTCTGCTCGCTCCCGGGGAGACATTCGAGTACACCAGCGGATGTCCGCTCAAGACCCCTGTAGGAACGATGCGGGGAAGTTACCACTGTGTCGGCGAAAACGGGGTGCCGTTCGAGGTCGAGATTCCTGAGTTTGTGCTGGCGATGCCACGCACCTTGCATTGAAGCCGGTCATGATCACTTCACATCACAACATACGTCGTCTATGGGTAAGTGTTTTATTGGTCTTGCTCGCGGGCTGTTCGACAGTTAGCCAGCCGCCAGAGTCCGTGGAACCAACGACAGCCCCAGCGGCTACACCCTCGGTCCCATCGGCTCCTATACCGGATAGCGCTGCGCGTCAGCTGCAAGGGCGATTTGTGTCGGCAAACTGGTCTGAGTTACCAGGCTGGTCCGACGATGATCTCAAAAATGTATGGACGACGTTCCTGCGCAATTGCCAAGGGCTGATGCGTCCTACTTCTCCCAATCTTGCAGGTCCGACGCGTGCGACGCCTCGCGCTTGGCAACCTGTATGCGCCGCTGCGACCGATCGCGCGCGTGCTCCGGCAGCAAACGATACACAAGCCGTTAGACGCTTTTTACAGACTTGGCTCAGCCCTTGGCGCTTGCAGGGTCCGGACGGCAAGCCCGCCACAAACACCGTCACTGGCTACTACGAGCCTTTAGTGTTGGGTTCACGTACGCGTAATGGTGCCTATCAGTGGCCGCTCTATACCGTTCCGACCGATTTGCTCACGATCGACTTGGGGCGTGTGTATCCAGAGCTTGCCGGTAAGCGTGTGCGCGGCAAATTGGATGGCAAGCGAGTCGTCCCCTACGACAGCCGTGCCGCAATTGAGAGCTCTGGTCGACGTCCTCCTGCGATCGTATATGTGAACGATCCTGTCGATAATTTCTTTTTGCAAGTGCAAGGTTCGGGTCGTGTGCAACTCCCGGACGGCAAGACAATACGCGTTGCATACGCCGACCATAATGGACACCCGTATGTATCGATCGGCAAATGGTTAGCGGATAAAGGCGAAATGCCGCTCGCGCAGACCTCTATGCAAAGCATTCGGGCATGGGCTAAGCGTAATCCGAATCGCACACAAGAGATGTTGAATGCAAATCCTGCAATGGTCTTCTTTGCTGAGGAGCCCATCACTGATCCAGAGATTGGTCCAAAAGGAGCCTACGGTATTCCTCTGATGGCGCAGCGTTCGATTGCGGTAGATACAAACTTCGTGCCGCTTGGCACACCCGTGTTTTTGTCAACCACGATGCCGTCCTCGAACACGCCCTTGAATCGACTCGTATTTGCACAGGACACTGGGACCGCGATCCGTGGCGCCGCTCGAACAGACTTCTATTGGGGGTTCGGTGCGGCAGCAGGCGAGCTCGCAGGGCGGATGAAACAAAATGGACAAATGTGGGTGTTATGGCCGAAGCAGGCCGGCGCACCTTCGGCGCGATGATTGGAGTGGCATAAGAGCATGAGCGCCTCAATCGTTGTGTGCGGCAGTGGCATCGTGGGTTTATCTGCGGCCCTCGCGTTCGCGCGCAAAGGAGAGCCGGTCACACTCGTTGGTCCCCGTCCAGTCTTGCAGCCTCTTGCCCAAGACGAATTTCATCCGAGGGTGTATGCACTATCCCCCGCGAGCCAACGATTCCTGTCCTCGATTGGTGTCTGGGACTTGATGGATGCAAGGCGCTTGACCTCTGTCCAAGCCATGGAGATTCATGGCGACGGCAATGGACTGTTGCATTTGAACGCATGGCAATCGGCGCAATCGGAGTTAGCCTGGATTGTCGAGTCATCGGAAATTGAGCGGGTGTTGGTGCAGGCTGCACAGGTGATGGGTCTGCAGTGGGTGACCGAAAAGTTTCAGTCGTACACGCCGGGGTCGCTCGTGACGGATCGGGGCACGACGCTCAGTGCAGAGCTATTTATCGCCGCCGATGGCGCACAGTCGCCACTGCGGTCAGCGGCTGGGCTAGAGGTGGAGAGTCGCGCGTATGGTGCGACTGCATTGGTTGCGCATTTCACGTGTGCGGTGCCGCATCAAGGCACTGCCGTGCAATGGTTCAGCTCGGATGGCGTTTTGGCTTTGCTCCCCATGCCTGATACGATGCGGGGGCCACAAGTTTCAATGGTGTGGTCTCTCAAAGAAGCGATTGCAGATGAGCTGCTCGCGCTATCTCCGGAGCAACGGGCATCAGCGTTGCAGACTCGTTTGGCCGCCGCGACTGCGGGCCGTTTGGGTGCGCTGACATTGCGCGGGACCGTCCACGCGTTTCCGTTGACGCTTAACCAATCGCCTATGATCGGCGATCACATAGCTCTGGCTGGGGATGCCGCCCATCGCGTACATCCCTTGGCTGGACAGGGTTTGAATTTAGGACTTGGAGATGTACAAGCGTTAGTTGATACGGTGGCCTCTCGTGAATCGTTTCGCAGTCCGGGCGATCCAATGGTGTTGCGGCGGTATCGAAGGCTTCGTGCAGAGCCCGTACTGGCGATGCGCGTCGTGACAGATGGATTGGCCCGTCTATTTGATATTCAACACGCACCCATTGTCTGGTTGCGTAACATGGGGATGAATCTTGCCGAAAAATTGCCGTTTATTAAGCGGCAACTGATCGCTGGTGCATCTCGCTAGGAGAAATAATGTTTAAACGTTTGTTATTGAATACATATTTGGTCGTGGCGTCGCTCTTGAGCGCTGCCGCATTAGCTCAGGCAACGCCTCCTGTCGCTGCGGCGGCCGCAGCAATGAGCGCTGAAGATGCCAAAGCCGAGGCAGTCAAAAAACTTTTTGCTGAACGGTTTAATAACCCGCCTATCGTCGGCGTGCGTCCGACACCGTATGGGTTGTATGAGGTTCAGCTTGGCTCAGATCTCGTCTACACCGATGAGCAAGTGAACTTCGTTTTGGACGGTACGCTGATTGATGCAAAGACGCGCCGGGACGTGACGCGTGAGCGCCAGGATGAATTGGCGAAGGTACCTTTTGATCAATTACCCTTTGAATTGTCGTTTAAGCAAGTACGTGGTGATGGCTCACGTAAGATCGCAATTTTTGAGGATCCCAACTGTGGATATTGCAAGAGTCTGCGCAAGTCGTTGGGAGAGATCGAAAACCTAACTGTCTACACATTCCCTTACCCAATTCTTTCTCCTGACTCGACGCAAAAAGTTAAAAATATTTGGTGCGCAAAAGACCGCGGCGAAACATGGGATGCGTGGATGCTAAAAGGCGTTGTGCCACCAACAGTTGACTGCGAAGTGCCGGTTGATAAGATGGTTGCATTGGGTCAAAAGTTAATGGTTCGTGGGACACCCGCAATTTTCTTTGCCGATGGCAGCCGAGTGGGGGGCGCTATCCCCAAAGACGAGCTCGAGAAAAGACTGAAGTAAATTCGTTCAAATTATTTGGAGATGACAATGCGTATTGCAGTGCTTGATGATTATCTAAAAGTAGCCCAAGGAATGGCTGATTGGTCTTCGCTTAATGCAGACGTCAAATTCTTTCATGAGTTCATTCAGCCCGACCAGCTTGCCAAGACATTGGCTGATTTTGAGGTGGTTGTCGCTATGCGTGAGCGCTCAGCGTTTCCTGCTTCGGTGATTCAGGCGATGCCTAAGCTGAAGTTGCTCGTGACCACAGGTCTGCGCAATAACTCGATCGACCTTGAAGCCTGTCGTCAACAAGGTGTGGTCGTGTGCGGCTCGCCTGGCGACCCAAAAAGTACCGGCGCGACCGCAGAACTCGCCTGGGCTCTATTGTTGGCCTTGTTCAAGAAGATCCCACAAGAATCAATCAATATGACCAACGGCTTATGGCAGACCTCCATGCCTCCCACCGTGGAAGGCAAGCGTCTTGGTCTGGTGGGTGCAGGTCAGTTAGGCAAAAAGGTTGCAAAAGTAGGTCATGCGTTTGGTATGGAAGTCGTGGCGTGGAGCCCGAACTTGACCGAAGAGCGCGCTGCTGAAGCCGGTGTGAAACTTGTCACCAAGCAAGAGCTCTTCAGTACTTCAGATGCAATTAGTGTCCACATGGTGCTGAGTGATCGCTCACGCGGCATTGTGGATGCGGCGAGCTTGAAGTCCATGAAGCCCACAGCCTTCATCGTCAACACGTCGCGTGCCGGATTAATTGATCAAGCCACTCTGCGCCAACTACTGGAGCAGGGCAAGATCGGCGGCGCTGGCCTTGATGTGTACGATGCAGAACCTTTGGCTCCAAATGATGTATGGCGCAAAGTTCCGCGCACGTTGCTGACACCACACCTGGGGTATGCGACACCAGAAAACTTTGCAGTGTTCTACCCGAATGTTGTGGCCAACATTGCGGCGTGGGTTGCGGGTAAGCCTCAGCGAGTACTGACCTAATGCAACCCGTATTGCCGGTCCACATTGTTGCGCGGCTGCTACTAGTCTTATTGCTTGCCGCAGCCGTCTATTTTTTTAGCGGTTTTGTGGTGCCAGTGCTGGCAGCCTTGATTATTGGTTTTGCCAGCTGGCCGCTCTATTCAAAGTGGGTGGAGGTTTGCGGTGGACGGACAACGCTGGCAGCGAGCCTGGCGCTCGTTGCGATTGTTGTGCTGTTGATCGTCCCGATATCTGTAGCGTTGTATTACTCAGTTAATGAGGCAAGGACCTTTGTTGCGTGGGTGCTTGCGGCAAATCGCGACGGTGTGGATGCGCCGTCCTGGATCGTGGCGCTACCTGTGGTGGGTGAGACTCTCGGTACCTATTGGGCCGATTACCTTGGCGCACCCCATGCAATTGGGAGCATGATCGAGTTAATTAGTGGTCAGCATATTGGCAATATTTATCGATTGGTGCTGACGGCTACCGGTAATTTCTTTCACATCATGTTGACGCTGTTGTTCATGCTGATCACCTTGCTCTTTGTGTACAAAGACGGGCATTACATGGCAGCGCAGCTCGACATTTTAGGTGAGCGTGTGTTGCCAACACGCTGGCAGAGATTTTCACGCGTGGTTCCCGCGACGATCAGCGCAACGGTCACGGGTATGGGACTCATCGCCATCGGTGAAGGAGTGGTGTTAGGTGTGGCCTACTGGGTTGCAGGTGTTCCGTCACCCGTATTACTTGGCGTGATTACGGCTGTGATGGCCATGATTCCAGGCGGCGCTCCGCTTTCATTTACGCTGGTGTCGCTTTATCTGGTTGGCTCAGGGAATCCGCTCGCTGGGGCAGGCTTATTTGCCTGGGGATCGATCGAGCTTTTTATTGTTGACAAGACCCTGCGTCCTCGACTGGTCGGTGGCCCAGTGAAGTTGCCTTTCCTACCAACTTTTTTTGGTTTGGTCGGAGGTGTGACCACGATGGGATTTGTTGGTTTATTTATCGGCCCTGTGCTGATGGCCTTAATCGTTGCGCTCTGGCGTGAGTGGGTCTTTGGTGTGAAGGTCGAGGCCGTCACATAGGATGATCAATTCGCTTAAGGACTTCACTTGCATTTTTGCGAGTACACGTGAGCGGTGAAGTTTTACGGTCGTCGCGGCTGATTTACTTAATTTAGCAATTTCTTTGTTCGAACGACCCAGTAGCATTTCAATGCAGACTTCAGTCTCTCTGGGTGTCAATAGCGCGAGTCCGGCTTTTGCTGTTGCGAGACGCAGTTGCTGGGAATGTAGTCTTCGATCGAGTGCCATGCCTCGTTGGATTGCCATCAAGAGGTCTTGCATAGAAAAGGGTTTGAATAAAAAATCAATCGCGCCCTGTTTCATGCCAGTCACTATTTGTGGCGCTAGGCTCTCACCGCTGATGAAGATGATTGGTGTTTTCCAGCCGTGCTGCAGAAGCACGGCTTGAACCTCAGTGCCTGATTTAAAAGGCATCCGCATATCTAAAAGTACAACGGCTGGCGATGTGGGTACTGCATCGCTTAAAAAAGCCTCAGAACTTTCGTAATCGTTGACGGTATAACCAAGTTCGGTGAGTGAGTTCTTTAATGCAAGGCGAATAGATGGGTCATCGTCGACGATGTAAACGTGCCCAAGAGTCGTTGTTGTCATCATGTCAAAAGATAGTGATTGTTATTGTTATATGCGATCAGACCTTGCCGATCGGCAAGGCACCATAACGGTGCAACGTTACAAAAAATTGAGCATATGCGATATACGCCAAATAGCCTATCTTTTGGCTAAGGTGGACGCCGCTATAGTTTGTGGACGTCAGCGCGACCGCTCTCGACGGTGAATTGTGCGAGCGTGTAGGCATCCGAGAGCGGGTCAGTCGCATCCCGAACGGCTTTCAGTGTTGTGGTCATTTCTTTAGGTGTGATGTTTACAACACCAAAGCCACGGGCCTCGCAGTCGCCAAAAATAAAATGTGGATGTTGCTCGATGATCTTCGCTTGTTCGAGATTCGTCAGCATTGTGAGCGAGGTAATGCTCGTGCCGCAGAACTCGACGCCAACTTTGTCGCTCTTTGGGTCGTTGTAGTTGGCTAGGATATTTCCTACCCAATTCTGATGAACGTCCCCGCCGAGCAAGACCGGATTCGCCAAGCGGGTGTTGCGCATAGAGTCAATGAGTCGTTGGCGGGCTGCGGGATACCCGTCCCATCCGTCATTCGAATAACTTTGACCGCCTTGTGTATTGAAATTACGCGGTCCAAAGACGCTTTGTTGTCCGATAACATTCCACGTCGTGCGTGAGCGTGCGAACTCCTCGTGCAGCCATGCCTCTTGGGAAGCTCCAAGCAGTGTGCGTTGCGGATCATTCCAAATAGCGCAGGTGCTTGGATCAACTCTACTGCCACCTGGTCGTCCACCGCGTGTGCATGCCTGTAAGTCGCGATGCTGCCTATTGTCGACAGCATAAATATTTGCGAGGCGTCCGTAAGCAACGCTACCAAAGATGCGAACGCCTTGGCTCAACCCATCGAGTAGCGATGCGAACTTTTCACGTCTCACGGGCATATGTTCGTAATATGCCTGATAGGCGGCACGTCTTCGTGCCATAAAGTCCTTGACGGGATCCCCGGAGTTTCCAGGATGCGTCGCAGCGTAGTCATTTTGCACCTCATGATCATCCCACGTGACAATCCAAGGGCAGGCTGCGTGCATCGCCTGCAAGTCTTTGTCTGACTTATGTAGTGCATAACGACTGCGATAGCCGTCTAAGGTAGTAATCCAGCCGCCAGTCGTGGGACGAATATCGAATGGCTTCGATGCGGGGTACTCGTACATGTAGTCACCCAAAAACATCACCAAATCGATCTGCTCGGCAAGCATATGCCGGTACGCGCTGTAATAACCATTACCCCATTGCTGACAAGACGCGTAAGCAATGCGGAGCTTTTGTGCCAAGGCATCCGCCTCGGGGAAGGTGCGGGTTCTGCCCACTGGGCTGAGGGCTTCACCGCAAATAAATCGATAGAAATATTCGCGAGCAGGTTCAAGTCCCGAGACTTCGGCGTGTATTGAATGTGCGAGGGCGGGACTTGCGACCAGGTCCCCTTGCTGGACGATGTGACGAAACGCTTGGTCGTGAGCAATCTGCCATGTCACATTGACGGGACGTTGGGACAGGCCAGCGGCATCGACTTGGTCGAGCCCAAGTCGTGTCCACAATACAATTGAATTGCTCGTAGGCGAGCCGCTTGCAATGCCGAGGCTGAAAGGGTTCGCCGTCCATACTTGGCGACCCCAGCCTGCGCTAGGAAGGCTCGCTAAAGCAGCCGATGTGACAGCAAGCTTGAGTAGGCTGCGGCGTTGCATCATCGGTTCTTAGAGGTCTGCGCCGCTTAGAGCAGTGCAGCAGCGCCAGTCATCGCAAAAATTCCGAAACCAACTGCGACAACGCCCAAGCCGCCGGCAAGCCATGCTAGCAACATCACGTTGGTGATGATGCTCGATGAAGCGAGAACAATCGCAACCTGCAGTACGCCAGAGGAGATTTCAAGGTTGTGATATTTGTGGTTTGCAACCTCACCCAGCTTTTGAGCAGCAGTTGCGCGAGCGGCGAGTTCTTTACGACCTTCGCCGGTCTCAGGCTCTGAGTCATAACGCTTGGAGGCATCGGTCCATCGTTTGATCATTGCAGCCGTTTTAGCTTCATCTGCGGAGGGTTGAATCTGTGCAGACTGAATGGCTAAGTCAGTGCTTGTCTTGCGAATCGATTTCGCTTGAAAGAAAGCCCAGAGATTCGAGGCCTCAACTTGCTTGGTGATCACTTCTGTTTGGTAGGCTTTGCTAAGCGTTTCGCTGATCGCTAGAAAAAGCGCAAGGACTGCAATCAGCAGTGCAATTTTTTTGTTAGAAGGGTCGACGTGGCCGTGTCCTGACATGATGAATAGTCTCTTTTAGTGTTGATGAGAAGCGCTCAAAAGCTTTTCTGTGTAGGCAATCGCAAGTGCAGAGACGACAAAAGCCAGATGGATAATCGTCTGCCACATCAAGGTGGAGTCTGTCATGCTCGGCGCGTTGATGAAGGTTTTCAGCAAGTGAATCGAAGAGATGCCAATGATCGCTGTTGCAAGTTTGACCTTGAGCACACCTGCGTTCACATGCGAGAGCCATTCAGGCTGATCTGGGTGATCTTCCAGCTGCATTCGGGAAACAAAGGTTTCCCAGCCACCGACGATCACCATGACAAGGAGGTTCGAGATCATCACCACATCGATGAGGCCCAGCACAATCAGCATTAACTCGGTTTCGGTAACTGTTTTTTCGATCGTCATCATCGAAATCAAGTGAGCCAGCTCTTTCCAGAACTGCCAAACATAAATGCCTTGAGCGACGATCAGGCCGATATAGAGAGGGGCCTGGAGCCAACGGCTCATGAAAATCCAACGGGGTAGGACGCGCATCAGATAACCTCGATGAATGAATAATGGTTGGAGATTAAATCACAGTTAGTTGTATTTTTTAAGACCGGTGCCTAGGTTGGATAGGTTCCGGGCAGCAGAATACTTTTATCAACTTTTTCCACGTCGGTACGACCACAAAAGGCCATGGTTAGGTCGAGTTCTTTGTGCAGCATTTCCAGGACTTTGGTGACGCCTGGCCCGCCCATCGCGCCTAAGCCGTACAGAAAAGCGCGGCCGATGTAGCAGCCGCGCGCCCCGAGCGCGCGCGCTTTTAAGACATCTTGCGCGCTTCGGATGCCACCGTCCATGTGTACTTCAATGTCTTTGCCGACCGCGTCCACAATTGCAGGGAGGCTTTGAATACTTGACTCGGCGCCATCAAGTTGACGTCCACCATGGTTACTCACGATCAGTGCATCGGCACCGCTGTTCAGAGCCTGGCGCGCGTCTTCGACATCTTGAATACCTTTGAGGATGAGTTTCCCGCCCCAGCGCTTCTTGATCCACTCCACATCCTTCCAGTTGAGAGCGGGATCGAACTGCGACGCAGTCCATTCGCTAAGCTTGCTCATATCCGAGACGCCCTTGACATGGCCGACGATGTTGCCAAATTGACGGCGTGGCGTTCCTAACATCCCTAAGGCCCACCGAGGCTTCGTCGCGATATCGATCATGTTTTTGATCGTTAATTTTGGAGGAGCACTCAGCCCGTTTTTAATATCTTTGTGTCGTTGTCCCAAAATTTGTAAATCGAGGGTCAGTACCAAGGCCGAGCAGTTAGCGCGCTTGGCGCGATCAATCAGGCGTTCAATAAAATCCCGATCCTTCATCACGTAGAGTTGAAACCAGAAGGGATGATTGTCGGTGCCCTGTGCGACGTCCTCAATCGAGCAGATGCTCATTGTGGACAGAGTGAACGGAATACCGAAATCACGCGCGGCGCGCGCAGCAAGAATCTCTCCGTCTGCATGTTGCATGCCAGTCAGACCGGTGGGGGCAATTGCAACGGGCATCGCGACGCGCTGACCGATCATGGTGCTGACGGTTGAGCGGTGCTCCATGTTGACTAAGATGCGTTGGCGCAGCTTAATTTTCTGGAAGTCGCTTTCGTTGGCACGATATGTGCTTTCAGTCCAAGAGCCTGAGTCGGCGTAGTCATAAAACATCCGCGGCACACGCTTTTGCGCCAATACGCGTAGGTCTTCGACGTTTGTGATCACGGGCATGTTACGAGGTCTCCGGGTGGCTACTTTAATGAACCAATTTGGTGCATGGAATCGGTGGCCGTTCCAATTGTTGTTAGTTTAACGGGCGACAGTTGTTTTTGCAGGTTATTTAGTCTTAGACTTCAGGAAAGTCACACATTTCGGAGAGTGCAATGTCAGTAAAAAAAATCGCAAGCGCAGGCCTTCTTCTGGCTGCAGCAACGTGCGCTTGGGCGCATCCCGGGCATTCGGAGGGCCTGTTGGCCGAGTTGATGCATGTGATGGGTGACTGGGGTGTTCTAACGCTAGGCCTGGTGGCCGCTGCTGCAGCGGGCATTTGGATTTCCCGCCGCTAACATCGAACTGCCAAGCGGCTAGACCTTCACTCGGAACGGCGTGAAATCTGTATTCCGATCGTAGTAGTCTTCGTTTTCCTTACGCTTCAAGAACGCCACAATACGGTAGGTTAGTGGCGTTGCGAGGATTTCCCAAAGCGTCTTGATACAGTACTGAGCGATCACCACCGCGATAATCTGCTTGAGTGGCCAGATACCGTAGAACGCTAAAAAGTAAAACAGAGTCGAATCAACGGCTTCACCGGCAGCGGTGGAGCCGATGGTGCGAACCCAAAGGTACTTACCGTTGGTGTAGATCTTTAGCTTTGCGAGTACAAAGGCGTTGACGAGGCTGCCGCACCAAAAAGCAATGATGGATCCTGCTGCAATTCGCCAGGTATTGCCAAAGACGATCTCTAAGCCCTGCTGCAAATTACTGTTGTGCGCGCCTGGTGCGGGGGTCAAGTTCACGACGACGAGTGACATGAACGCGGCAAACAGTAGCGCAAAGAAGCCGCACCACACCGCGCGACGATCGTGCGCATAACCGTACACCTCGGTGAGAATGTCGCCGAATAAAAACGCAATCGGAAAAAAAAGAACACCAGCACCAAAGACGACTGTGCCAAGAATCGGGAGTTCGAACTGTGCTGCTTTGCCTGGGCCGATTAGATTGGCGCAGACCAAGACGGTTACAAAGGCAACCAGAATGAAATCGTAGTAGCGGTATTTGCGCGGTGCGCCGGGAACGGGAGAGTGAGTCGTGGATTGCATGCTGGAATTTTGTTTGAAGTAAGCATGCGATTTTAGCGTGTTAAGACCTGAGTACGCGGCGCTTTACCCATGCAGGCCATGTGGTTTGATTGACAAGCAGAACGCCCAACATCGTAATCAAAATGCCTAGCAAAATGATCGGCGTGAGTGCTTCGTCGAATAAGAACCACGCCATCAGTGCAGTACTAGGTGGTACCAAGTACATCATGCTGCTGACTTTCGTCGCATCACCTTTGCGCAACAAAATAAACCAGAGGCTCATTGCACCAATTGAAATCGGGATAATGCCCCAGAGCATCGCACCTATCATTGGAACGGTCCACTGTACCTCTCGTGTTTCGAAAAGGAACATCATGATGACGCTCAGCACCAGGCTGATCGAAAACTGGATGACAGAGCCTGTTCGTAAGTCAAACGAAGGGCAATAACGCTTTTGGTAGAGCGTTCCAAAAGTGATGGCTAACATCGCTGCGAACGCGAGCAGCATACTTGCGAGGGATAAACCTACAAGATGTATCTTTGCATACAAAACCAGTGCAACGCCGGTGAGGCCGAGCACCAAACCTAACCACTGGCGAGGCGCCACGCGTTCAGCCACGAGCGATGCAAATACTGCTGTCAAAATCGGTTGTAGACCAATGATGAGTGCTGCAAGCCCAGCAGGCATTCCTTGTTTGACTGCAGCCCAGACACCTCCGAGATATCCAAACTGAAATAAAGCGCCGGCGACGGCGATATGTACGATTTGTTTTCCCCGCGGCCAGGGTGCCTTGAGCCATAAAACAATCGGAATCATGCACAACAACACGCCGGCAAATCTAATTGCCAGAAACGTCATGGGTTCCGAATAAGGCATGCCGTATCGGGCAATGATGAAGCCTGTGCTCCAGATCACGATAAAGATTGGAGCAAACCATTGGGTAATTGTCATGGTTGACAGTGTAGAACGGTTTGCGTCCGCGTGTTACGCTGCCATGACACTGGATAAGCGATGAATAACAAGATTCCTGCTCCTGCTGAACTGATTGATTCCCGCTATGCGTTTTGGCGATTAGTCGTTGCGTTATGCGCTATGTTGATGGGCAGCAGCTGTATGTTTGCTGTCGCAGTGGTGCTTCCAGAGGTCCAAGCAGAATTTGGCGTGACACGTTCCGAGGCTTCGCTGCCGTACACCCTGATGATGATCGGTTTCGGTGTGGGTGGTGTCTACATGGGGCGTATTGTCGATCGCTGGGGTGTGACGGTTTCTTTGCTCATTGGCTCAGCGGGCATTTTCATTGGATTTATATGGGCCGGTCTGAGCGAGAGCATTTTGGCCTTCGCCATTGCGCATGGCTTGTTTCTGGGCTTGCTGGGTACGTCCGCAACCTTTGCCCCGCTCGTGGCCGACACTTCGCTTTGGTGGAATAGGCGACGTGGCATTGCGGTTGCAGTCTGCGCAAGCGGTAACTATCTCGCTGGCGCGATTTGGCCGCATATCGCGCAGTGGGGCGTGACAACCGCAGGCTGGCGTCAAACCTACATAGTGATGGGAATTGTGTGCAGCATTGGCATGGCATTGTTTGCGCTGTTCTTACGTCGTCGACCGCCACTTAACCAAGTCGCAGCGCCAGTAAATGGACGCCCGTCGACCGCGTCAGATACGCCCTTTGGACTCACAACGGGCCGGGCACAGTCGCTCTTAATTGTTGCGGGATTGGCTTGTTGTGTTGCGATGTCCATGCCTCAGGTGCATATCGTCGCTTATTGTGTTGACTTGGGCTTTGGCCCCGCGCGTGGTGCAGAGATGCTGTCATTGATGCTCGCGTGTGGCGTAATCAGTCGCCTGATTTCTGGTGTGATTTGTGATCGTATCGGTGGTATCAAAACGCTTTTGTTAGGCTCGGCGTTACAAGGTATTGCTTTGCTGATGTTCCTCCCCTTTAACGGGCTTGTCTCGCTGTATCTGATATCCGCGATGTTTGGATTGTTTCAGGGTGGAATTGTGCCGTCCTATGCCATTATCATTCGCGAGTACTTCCCGCCTGCCGAGACGGGCCGCAGGGTTGGGGCAGTGATTATGGCGACGATGCTGGGGATGGCTTTAGGAGGCTGGATGTCAGGGAAGATTTTTGACTTGACTGGTTCTTATCAGGCGGCCGTCGTCAATGGCATCTTGTGGAACTTATTAAATTTATCTATCGCAACGTGGCTGTTTCTGAGAGTTCGTCGGATGAGTGCCGTGACGACGCGCACTCATTAATCTTGGTCATCTTCCGGAATGAACGTGATTAAGAGAAGCGCTTTTCTACGACTGAACGGTAACGTTGCTCTAGCTCATCGGCCGACGCAATACTTATTCCGAGATCTTGTACGAGACCGTTATTTAGTCCATACACCCATCCGTGCACTGTGACTGGTTGTCCGCGTGCCCAAGCATCCTGCACACTCGTGGTTTGGCAGACGTTGACGACTTGCTCGATTACGTTGAGTTCACACAGTCTGTCGGTGCGGTCCGTGCGTTGTAGCAGCTTCCCCATGTAGGATCCGTGCTTGTCATGCACGTCCTTGATGTGCCGTATCCAATTGTCAGCAAGACCAATGCGTATATTTTCAAGGGCAGCTCGTACCCCTGCGCATCCATAATGCCCCACAACAATGATGTGCTTGACTTCAAGTTGGTCGATTGCAAATTGAATCACTGACAGCGCATTCAGATCGGTGTGCACGACGACGTTAGCGATGTTTCGATGGACGAAGACCTCTCCAGGTGCAAGCCCAGTGATTTGGTTCGCTGGAACACGAGAGTCAGAGCAACCAATCCAGAGATATTCGGGTGCCTGTTGGTTAGCGAGACGATTAAAGAATTCTGGATCGTCTTTTTTTATGGAGGCGACCCATTCCTTATTCTGCTCAAAGAGATTAGTTAGTTCGTGTGGATTGCTGGACTTGGTCATGGATGATCTATCGATAAGAGTTCATTCAATATAGGTTCGAAGATCATTATTTTGCACCGGCGAGTTTCAATATCTCTTGCACCATCGCAAAGGAATTGTCGTCCAGTAAGTTCACTTCGTCCGTGCTAAAGCCACCGTCAGGCATGACACTTAAGGGAGCTCGAAATTGCACAAGCGCATTACCCAAAACCATGACGTCCTTTCCGCTCGAGGTAAGCGTGAAGCGAACTAAATCTTTTGAATGCCTAGCGAAATCACTGTTAACCGCCGCTTGAACGATTTGTTCACGTAGCACATCTGTCTTGTAGCGCACGCAAGTGACTTGATCACCCGCGGGTTGGATATGTAATTGCTTCGTAGAGCATGCGCCCATGATTGCGTTTTTGACAGCAAAAATAGAGCTGTTTGGAAAGATGAATTCGGCCGTTCGCGCGGGCTTAGGTGCAGGTGGTTCATCAGACTTACTTGTACTGCAGGCTACTAATGTTAATAACGCGGCACACCCAAACATCAATTGAATCGAACGAAACATAAAAACCTCTAGGGGATTTGTGTAGATCGTGGTGGCGATCACTTAGGCCATCACTTCACCACCATTTACGTCCAGTGTAATGCCTGTGATGAAAGCCGAGTCGTCAGAGGCCAAAAACGCGATCGCTGCGGCAATGTCTTGTGGGGCTGCATGGCGTCGCAGAGGAATACTTTGCAGTAGCTGGGCGCGTTCCTCGGGAGTTTTGCGGGCTTCCCAGCGCGCTTTGGTTCTGGCCGTCATGACCAGGCCAGGGCAGACGCAATTCACGGTGATGCCTGAGGGACCGTATTCCATGGCAAGCTGCCGTGTCAGCGCACTGACTGCACCTTTGGCTGCGGCGTAATTCGCGCCAGTCACGCGACTCCCAAATTGGCCAGCTTTAGATCCGACGTTGACGACGCGTCCGCCACCCTGTGACTTCATCAACGGCAGCGTGTAGCGACAAGCCCATACGGTGCCCATAATGTTGAGGTCCAGTACGCGCGCCCAGTCCTCATCGGATTGCTGCTCAAAAACGCCAGGTGTTTGTAGTGAGCCACCTGCATTATTCACGAGCACGTCGATGCGTCCTTCCGTGTGATGAACATGCGAGATGGCTTGACGGATTGCCTTGCTTTGGGAGGAATCCATTTCAAGCGCGTTAAGCGATAGTCCTTGCGCACGCGCTTCGGAAAGTGCTTCGTCCATTGCCGTGGTATCGCGGCTGGTGATCCAAACGCGCGCGCCTTCACTGGCCAAGCGCAACGCACTGGCTCGACCGATACCTTGGGCGCCACCATTGATAAAGGTAACGCGGCCCTCTAGTCTTTTTGTCATGAGATCTCTCTTTAGTCTTGTTATAGGCTTTGTCCACCATCCACGGCAATCGTTTGACCGGTTACCCAAGAGGCAAGATCGCTCGCTAGGAATGCTGCGACGCGGCCAATTTCCTCTGGAGTACCAAAGCGTCCCGAGGGTATGCCAGCAAGAATACGATCATAGAGTTTGGTGTTCTCTCGCTTGGCCTTATCCCACGTACCACCCTCAAAAAAGATTGAACCAGGCGCAATACAGTTGACGCGTATGTTTTTAGACGCGTAGGTGAGCGCTTGCGTCTGTGTGTACTCCATCACAGCTGCTTTGATCGCGCCGTAGGGTGGCGTGCGCACGCTCGCGCCTAGTCCTGAAATCGACGAAATGTGAATAATGCTGCCACCATTTTTTTCTAAGTAGGGAATGCTTGCATGACAGGCACGCACGAGTGCCATCAGATCGATTTGCACACTCGCCGCCCAGCCTGCCTCGTCGTCTGTTCGGCCGAAACCTGATGCGTTATTCACCAAAATATCGATCCCACCAAGCTGTTGCGCCGTATTCTCGACCCAGAGCTTGATGGCTGATGCATCGGCGAGATCACACGGTGACGCGATGACGCGATGTCCGTACTGTTTAAGGCTGAGAGCGGCTTGATCGAGCGGTCCCTGTGTGCGCGCGCAAATTGAAACATGTGCACCGGCTGAGGCTAAGCAGTGAGCGATCGCTAAACCGATTCCTCGGCTCCCACCTGCGATGAGTGCACGTTTGCCTGTCAGATCAATTCGCATGTATTCAACCCCATATGTTTGCGCTGCAAAATAGAAAAACCCCCGAAATCATAACGACTCGGGGGTTTTTTAGGGAGGGAATGCAATATCAGCCAGCTTGTGCTGCCTTCTCACGCATGCTTTTCAGCTGACCAGCCGCTAGGACGCCGACGATAGACAGCACAATCACACCCCAACGCAGTGCCATTGAGGCTGTATCGTCGCCTTGGAAATACGGCTTCAATAACTGCTCGTTGACCACCATCATCGCTGCGGTGTAAGCCAGCACAGCTGCCCCCAACTTGATGACAATCGGGAAGCGCTCAACCAAACGCAGAACAATCGTGCTGCCGAAAACGACGATTGGTACGCTGATCAACAGGCCTAAGATAACCAGGTCAAAAGATCCTTGTGCTGCGCCCGCTACGCCGAGCACGTTGTCAATGCCCATCAGCGCATCTGCGACGATGATCGTTTTCATTGCACCCCAGAACGAGGAGACTTCTACGTCATGCTCTGCACCATCGTCCGTGTCAGCCAATAGTTTGTAAGCAATCCAAAGAAGACCGAGACCACCAACAAGCATCAAGCCAGGGATTTTGAGAAGCCAAACGACAATCAAGGTCATGGCCGATCGAACAGCGATCGCGCCCACAGTACCCCAGATAATTGCTTTCTTTTGTAGATTGGGCGGAAGTTTACGAGCGGCTAGCGCAATCACGATTGCGTTATCGCCTGCGAGGACTAAGTCGATAAGAATAATTGCCAGTAGTGCGGACCACCACGGTGCCGAAAAGAGTTCCATCGTTGTTACCTTAAGAAAAAGTCAATTCAAGACCTGAGCTTAGGATCGATATGGCGACGGTATTCGGAGAGACGAGAGAGTCTCCAATCGAACCGGGGCATACGAGCAGAAGCATAGGCATCGGATCGACAGTCTTGCTCAGCACAGAGTTCTGTGTTGTGGCCCAACCAGCCGGACGGTTTAGCGTCGTATTGACGACTGGTTGAAGATTTAGAAACCCACGTAGTAAACGTTGGCTTTTAAATCTTGAGCTACTCCCTATCGAGATACCAATGTAGCAAGAATCTTTCACTAGGTAAACAACTAAATTACAAAAGATTACATCCGTCATCCTAAGTAATAATTAACTTATCGACTCGATGGCCTTTTTAATCCGGCACAACCGCAACTTTTATAGGATTGTTATCAAATTATTTAAGCTACATTCCTTGAACTAAAAAATTCGTTAGGAGGCGCTGTGCGAGCATTAGTCGTTGAACAATTTGGTCGTCCTGTGGACGTGGCACATGTTAAGACGTGGCCTGAGCCAGAGACCCCAAAGGACAATGAGGTCACGATCGATGTCGCGTATGCCAGCGTGAGCCACTCCTCCGGTTTATTGATTGAGGGGAAATATCAAACGACGCCGCCTCTGCCTTTCATTCCAGGAACGGAAGCGGTTGGAACGGTGATCGCCTGTGGTGCACAAGTCAAGCATGTGCGTCCCGGAGACCGCGTGATGGCTTTATCGCGCTGGGGCTGCTTTGCTGAGCGCATCACGATCAGCGCCCACACTGTGTATCCGATTCTAGATGGCATGAATTGGTTACAGGCATTACCTCTGCCTAACTCGTATGGAACCGCCTACACCGCGTTGTTGTGGCGTGCCAAGATTGAGCCTGGTGAATCCTTGCTGGTTCTGGGAGCAGGCTCAGGGACTGGTTTGGCCTGTGTTGAAATCGCCGCCGCTTTGGGCATCAAGGTCATTGCGTGTGCCAGTACTCCGGCTAAACGCGAGCTTGCGCTGAGCCGAGGAGCCGATCACGTTGTAGAGCCTGGCGATGCGCTTGTTCAGCAGGTCAAAACATTGACGAATGGTCGTGGTGTGGATGTGATTTTTGATCCGATTGGCGGTGACGTGATGGAGCGCGCCTTGCGAGCAACCGCGCAAGGCGCGAGAGTCCTGACCATTGGTTTTGCGAGTGGAAAAATTCCTTCACTTCCCATGAATATTGTCTTGGTCAAAAACTTATCATTGCTAGGTTTCTTCTTTGGCTTGTACACCGGTTGGACGCACGAGGATGAGACACAAAAGCATCTATCTGCGATGCAAAAAATGATGAATACGTTGCAGCTCTGGGCCCTGTCTGGACGCATTCAGCCAGGCGTAACGCAAACTTACCCTTTAACAGGGCTCACAGACGCCCTTGCGGATTTGCACCACCGTCAGGTAACGGGCAAGCTCGCACTTGAAATTCTTGGAGACATAAAAAAATGAAAAATCAATTAAAGAAAAGTCGTGTGCTTGGCTTATTGCGCTTCGCCATCATCGGTGGGTTTTCAGTGGGGGTATTGACTGCCGGGTCGTTAAGCATCGCACAAACAAATAGCGCCTTCCCGAATCAATCTATTCGTATGGTTGTGCCTTACCCACCCGGCGGACCAACAGATATCACTGCTCGCGTGGTGGCCGCTGAGATGTCCAAAACGATCGGTCAAAGCGTCGTGATTGATAATCGTCCTGGAGCGAGCGGGATGATTGGTTCTGAGATGGTGACCAAAGCGGCGCCCGATGGCTACACCTTGTTAGCGAATGCGTCGATCCACGTGATCAATCCAAGCGTCTACCCTGATATGCGCTTCGACGCGATCAAAGACTTCACCCCGATTACGCTGCTTGCTCAAGTGCCATTGGTCTTAGTGGTCCCAGCGAACTCTCCAATCAAAAGTGTGAAGGACTTGGTGGAGTTCGCCAAGGCCAATCCGGGTAAGGTCAATTTTGGCTCTGCAGGAAGTGCTTCGGCGCAACATCTGGCAGGGGAGTCGTTCAAAATTGCTGCGGGTATTCAGATGCAGCACATACCGTACAAGGGGAGTGCGCCCGCGTTGACTGATTTGGCGGGTGGTCAGCTGCAGCTCATGTTTGATTCGATGCCCTCTGCTACGCCAATGATTAACTCTGGGAAGCTGCGCGCAATCGCGGTGACTACAACGACGCGTGCGAAGGCACGTCCTGACTTACCGACCATTGCCGAGTCGGGATTTCCTGGATTTGATATCAGTACGTGGTATGCCTACTGGGCGCCAAAAGGCACTCCCGCAGACATCGTAGAAAAATTGGCGGCTTCTGCTGCACAAGCGTTGAAAAACCCTGAAGTCATCGCGAAATACGAAGCCATGGGCGCGGAGCCCGTCGGATCCTCGCCCGCTGAGTTTGCCGCCTATGTTGAAAGTGAAGCGAAAAAGTGGAGTGATATTGTTAAGAGATCCGGCGCAAAACCGGATTAATTGGCTTGGCACGGATCTGGTCAGGGAGACTTTTGAAACCAGATTCGGTTGAAAATACCGTCTTTGTCGATGAGCAGATGTTTAAGCGCCGCTGCGATGTGTCCAAGCGCTAAAACAATCAATGCGATGGCAAGCGTCCCGTGAATTTCAAGAAGTCGTTTAGCTAAGGCTTGATCGACTGGAACCCCAGGCATTGCAGGAAGGTTGTACCCGCCCAGGGTAATGAGCGCTGGAAAGGCGGTCACTCCCGCCCAGCCAAATATTGGCACTGCGATCAGAAGCACGTAGAGGCTGAAGTGGACAACTTGAATCAGTTTTCGCTGGGTTAAAGGCAATGATGGGGGCGTGCTCGTACGAGGAGCACAGGCTCGCACGGCGATGCGCACACCCACGATCATCAATATCGTAAAGCCTAAGGCTTTGTGCCACGCATACAGTGCGTTTGTTGTAGCGTCCCAAATATTGGCACCCGAGCGGTTCGTCATCCAATAGCCCAGGATGATTAAGGCGAGTATCAATAAAAATGAAAGCCAATGGATAACACGCAGGCTTAGTGGGTATTTTGATGTGTCTTGCATATCAATACCTTATTAATAAACACCTACTCTACCGAAATTGTAACGACGCTGTCTATAATCTTTTGCCATCACCGTTCTTGAAACTCTGACAATAAAAGGGTGAATACCCATGTTGCTTTGGTTAGTAATTGCCTATCTCGTCGCCTCGATTGCTATTGGCTTGTACGGTGCGTCGAAAGTACACAATGCGAAAGATTACGTGACCGCTGGACGTAATCTCCCCTTCATTATTGTTCTGGCGATGGTGTTCGCAACATGGTTCGGCGCAGAGACGGTTTTAGGCATTTCTGCGACCTTTCTTAAAGAAGGGTTTAGAGGTCTTATTTCAGATCCGTTGGGGGCGTCGATTTGTCTGGTGTTGTTCGGACTGATTTTTGCACGTCCGTTGTACCGAATGAACCTCTTGACCTTGGGTGACTATTTCCGCATTCGATACAACCGTCAAACAGAGTTGCTCCTTTCGATTTGTATCGTTCTCTCATACCTTGGATGGGTGTCGGCGCAAATTACTGCTTTAGGTCTGGTGTTTAACGTGTTGTCAGGTGATTTGATCTCGATGACCCAAGGCATGCTGATCGGTGCAGGCGTAGTAGTTCTTTATACGATTTTTGGCGGGCTATGGTCGGTCGCGCTGACGACCTTCGTTCAAATGATCGTGATTATTATTGGACTGCTCTTGGTGACGAACTATGCTGCGGACCAAGCAGGTGGTGTGTCTAATGTCATTGCCAAGGCTGCAGCTGAGGGTAAGTTTGAGTTCTTGCCCAAACTAGATTGGTTGGACATGATTGCTTGGATCGCCACACTTTGCACGATGGCCTTAGGTTCGATTCCCCAGCAAGACGTTTTCCAACGAGTGAATTCGGCAAAAACCGAATCGGTCGCGATCTGGGCCACTGCCATTGGTGGGGTCACATATTTCTTTTTTGCTGCGGTTCCTTTATTTCTGGCCTACACCGCGAACATCATCGATCCGGAGATGGTGTCTAAGTTGTTGTACACGGATGCCCAGCTCATATTGCCCACGCTGATCATGGAACATATGCCGTTCTATATGCAGGTGATATTTTTTGGAGCACTCATTTCTGTCATCATGAGTACCGCCTCGGGAACTCTCTTGGCTCCATCAATTACCTTCACAGAAAACATTCTGAAAGGTTTTGTACCGCACATGTCTGATCGGACCTTACTGATTGCCACGCAGATAACGGTGTTGGTATTTAGTGGTTTGGTGACCCTGTATGCGATCGCTACCGAAGCATCGATACACACCATGGTCGAAAATGCCTACCGTATTACGCTAGCTGGTGCGTTCGTGCCGCTGGCGGCTGGTCTGTTTTGGAAGCGAGCTAGTAATCTAGGTGCCGCACTAGCAATCTTCTTTGGGCTCTCGACCTGGCTTATTCTTGAAGTAATGGGTGTTGATCAACCTGTGCAGCCACAAGTTGTAGGTGCTGTTGCAAGTTTGTGTGGAATGTTGATTGGCTCTTATCTCTCACCGAACCGCCATGCGCATCCTCACTAGACTTACTTTTAATAACTAGTTACTCATAAATATGACGACACCTAAGCAGTCTTACATTGTCCAATACGACAACCTGAGAGGGTTTATCAGCCGTTCGTTGATCTCTGTGGACATCCCTGCCAAAGATGCGGAGATAGTGGCCGGCTTAATGGCGCAAGCTGACCTGCAGGGGTCTGACGGCCACGGTGTTATTCGACTGCCACAGTACGTCAAGCGTATTAGAGCGGGTGGCATCAATACGCGACCAAATATTCAAGTTGTGCAAGAGCGCGCTGCCATGGCGGTCGTGGATGGCGATAACGCAATGGGGCATCTTGCCGTATCCCAAGCGGTACAGCTTGCGATCGAAAAGGCGCGTAGCGCAGGCGTTGCTTGGGTAGGGACACGTAATAGCAATCATGCGGGCCCAGCCTCCTTGTATGCTCGAATGCCTGTTGCACACAACATGATAGGTCTCTACTTCGCTGTAGGAAACGCCAATCATTTGCCCGCGTGGGGCGGCATGGATATGTTGTTGTCGACGAATCCGATCGCCGCTGCAATCCCTGCCGGTGTCGAGCCTGAGATCGTGTTGGACATGGCGACAACGGTAGCAGCCTACGGTAAGGTCAAGGCCAAGGCTAAGCGCGGTGAGATGATGCCCGAGGGTTGGATGATTGATCGGCAAGGTAAGCCGCTGCTCGATCCCAAGCGCTCTGAAGAGGGATTCTTATTGCCAATTGGTGGCTATAAGGGGTATGGCTTAGCACTGATCGTCGGGCTCTTGGCTGGAACGCTTCAAGGCGCCGCAATGGGTAAAGACGTTGTCGACTTCAACAAAGACAGTGTGACGCCAACCAACACAGGGCAAGCGATACTCGTGATAAATCTCGAGGCGTTTGGCGAGGTGAGTATTTTTAAATCCGCAGTCGATACCTTGGTGCAAGATATCCGCGCGAGCGAGCGCTTGCCTGGAGTGGATCGAATTTGGTTGCCAGGCGAGCAAAGTCATGCGCGTCGTCAACAGTATGGCGAGAATGGGATCCCTTTAGCGAGCGTTCTTGTCCAGGAATTAGAGGTCCTTGCCAAAGATCTCGGCGTAGCGCCGATGGTTGTGGCCTAATGCAATTGAACGTGTATCGCTGACGCTTTACTTTAGGAAGAGAACATGAAGAAAATAATGAAGGCTCTGCTAATCACCGCTGCGTGCTGGAATGTAGCCGCTAATACCCACGCACAGGATTACCCAAATAAAGCAATTCGAATGATCGTTCCGTTGGCGGCGGGTAGTGCGGTTGATAATGCAGCCAGAATTCTGACTGCAAAGATGGGTCAGAATATGGGTCAAGCCATCGTGATTGAAAATATTCCTGGATCATCGGGCTTGATCGGTGCGGATCGCCTCGCTAAATCAGCGCCCGATGGTTATACGCTCGGTGGTGTGAACGACAGCGTCTTGACGATGATTCCACATATCTATCCCAATATGCCGTGGAATGCGCTGAAAGATTTCGATCCCGTTTCGCTCGTGGGCACGATTGAGTGGGGAATTGTTGTGCCTCCGAACTCGCCCTACACGACGCTTGCTGAATTGCTCGCAGCCGCGAAGGCAAACCCAGGCAAGATTAATTATGGCTCGGGGGGGAATGGGAGCCCACAACATATCGCCATGGCTCTCTTGGCGCAACGCGCCGGTGTTTCGATGACGCATGTTCCTTACAAGGGGGCAACACCAGCTGCGGTCGCGGCAGCGGCAGGTCAAGTTGATGTCTCCTATCAAGGCTTAGGCACAGTAACTGGACTGATTGGAGGCGGTAAACTTAAGTTGCTTGCCGTGTCTACGCCTGAGCGCCTGCCTCAATACCCCGATACGCCAACTGTTTCACAGGCAGGCACCAAAGACTTTCTATTTAACTCTTGGTTTGCAATTGTCGCGCCAGCGGGCACGCCAAAAGACATCGTAGCGAAATTAAATACCGAAATTCAAAAGGCATTGGCTGACCCTGAAACCAGAAAGAAAATTGTTGATTTGGGTGTGACAATACGCGGTACAGGAGCTGACGAGTTTGGCGAAGCAACTAGAAAGCAGTATGAGCTCTATGGAACGCTCATACGCGATAACGGCATCAAGGCTGATTAATGTCCGTTCACTTCACAAAGCGAGAAGCGGTTGGACCATAACATTTCCTTGATTACGACGATTGCGGCGGCGTTTATCGCTGCCTTAGGCCTTGGCTTTGTTGCCGAAAAGCTGAAGGTGCCAGCGTTGGTTGGCTATTTAGTTGCGGGAATTATGATTGGTCCAGGTACGCCCGGCTACATCGCTGATACAGACATTGCGTCCCAGCTGTCTGAGATTGGAATCATGTTGCTGATGTTTGGTGTTGGACTGCATTTTTCACCGAGTGAGCTCTTATCGGTCAAGCGCGTTGCGGTTCCGGGCGCACTGATACAAATGGCAGTCACGACATCGGTCGGCGCAATTATCGCTTGGTTGTGGGGATGGGGATTTGCGCCGAGTTTCATCTTTGGACTTTGTCTTTCATGTGCCAGTACCGTTGTACTGCTGAAGTCCCTCGAGGTGCGCGGAGAGCTAGATACCATGGGCGGCAGGATTGCCGTGGGTTGGTTAGTTGTACAAGATTTAGTAACAGTACTTGCGTTGGTGTTATTGCCGCCCTTTGCTGCCATTATCGGTGAGTCCAAAGAGGCTAGCGCCGCGGTGAGCATTGGCGCGACTGGAATGTGGTGGACCGTAGGCCGCACGCTTTTGTTAGTGGGAGCGTTTGTCGCGTTGATGTTTATAGTGGGTAAGCGAGTTTTGCCCTGGCTGCTTTGGCAAGTTGCAAAGACTGGTTCTCGAGAGCTGTTCACGCTGGCTGTCGTCACCACTGCGATCGGAATAGCGCTGGGTGCGGCTGCGTTTTTCAACGTGTCATTTGCACTTGGTGCTTTTATCGCAGGTACGGTCATGCGCGAGTCAGAGTTCAGTCATCGTGCGGCCGAAGAGACACTACCTCTACGTGATGCTTTTTCAGTGCTGTTTTTTGTTTCCATCGGCATGATGGTCGACCCGGCTGTTTTTCTGAATGAGCCCGTGCGAATTTTCTTCGTTGTGATGGTCGTTATGTTTGTGAACTTTGGCAGTGCTGTCGCTATTGTGATTGCCAACCGTTATCCGCTGAGTACCGCCCTCTCAATTGGGGCTAGTCTTGGTCAGATTGGAGAATTTTCGATCATCCTGGCGGGGCTGGCATTGGGACTAGGCCTCATCCAATCTGAGGTGATGAATCTGGTGTTAGCCGGTGTTCTATTGTCCATTGCCTTCAATACCTTGTTATTTAAATCCGTCGAGCCGATTCGACGCTGGGTGCTGAGTCGTTCGGCTGTTGCTAGAAGATTGGACCAACGTCAGGATCCCACGGCTGCATTACCCATGAGTACAGATCGCAAGTATCTTGAGGGTCAACTTGTTTTGGTTGGATACGGTCGAGTCGGAAAGCGGATCGGTCAGGCGCTGCTCGAGCGCGGGATTCCTTACGTGATTGTCGAGCAAAGTCGAGAGCGTGTTGAAGCGTTACGTGAGGAGGGTTTTGCGGCGGTATCGGGTAATCCAGGCGACCCCGAGGTATTGATTCAAGCGCACATTGCGAAAGCGGCCATGCTAGTCATTGCGACACCAGACACTGTACACGTTCGGCAAATGGTTGAAACCGCAAGACTGTTAAATCCGACTATTGAAGTCATTGTGCGTACACATAATGAGGACGAATCTGAGCTACTAGCTGCTGATGGATTTGGAAAAATATTTTTTGGTGAAGATGAGTTGGCGAAAGGAATGGTGCGTCATATATTTGAGCGGTTTGCACCCAAAACCCATTAGTAAGACTGATAAAAAATATAGGTGAGTGCGCTCACGCTATTAGGAGACAATAATGTTTAAAGGCACTTGCAAGGTTTTAAAGCGTACAGCGCAAGCATTAGCCGGTTTCGGTTTGACGATCGGAGTGCTGGGTGCTGCACATGCACAGTCAGTCGCCGATAAATATCCAGATCGTCCGATTCGAATGATTGTGACGTTTCCGCCTGGTGGGTCAGTCGATGCGATTGCACGAGCGGTAGGCCAAAAAATGCAGGAAAGCTGGGGCCAACCTGTTCTGATCGAGAATCGTCCTGGTGCGAGCACCTTGATTGGCAGTACGGCGCTCGCGAAGTCAGCACCCGATGGTTACACCTTAATCATTTCCGTTAGCAATCACACAACAAATCCTGCGATGCGGGCGACGATGCCATACGACACGCTTAAGGACTTCCAGCCTATCAGTATGCTTGCGCTCGCACCTATCGTCGTCGTTGCGAATCCAAAGTTTCCAGCAAACAACGTTAAAGATTTGATTGCATTGTCTAAAGCAGGCAACGTCAAACTCGACTTCGGGTCGGCCGGCACTGGCTCAATGACACATCTGACTGCTGAAATGCTGAAGCGCCAAGAGAACCTCAACATGACACACATTCTGTATAAAGGGGGAACTCCGGCACTGATGGATGTGATTGCCGGTCATATCCCAATGACGTTTGCGACATTGGGTCAAGTTTTGCCGCAATTACAAGCTGGTCAGGTCAAAGCGCTTGGTATTTCGTCGGCAAAACGGTATCCGTCTACACCTGATATTCCCACCTTTAAAGAGCAGGGTATCGATTTAGTGACAACAGAATGGTTTGGGTTAATGGCACCGGCTGGTACGCCTATGCCGATCGTGGCAAAGCTCAATGCCGAAATGAAGAAAATTATGGCTAGCCCAGGCTTGGGTGATCGCTTAACCGCAATTGAGCTTGTGACCTCAACACCCGAGGAGCTTGATACTCATATCCGTGCTGAGCTGGCGCGCTGGGCGCCAGTCATCAAGGATTTGGGCATCAAGGCTGACTGATCAATACTTGTTGTGGAAAAGCTACTTAGTTGAGTTTTACACCCGAGTCTTTGATTACCTTTTCCCAAGTCGCGTAGTCCTTTTTGACGAAGGCGGTAAAGTCAGCGACTGATCCGCCGACAGGTGCGACACCAGCTCCGTTCATTTTCGCGATGACATCCGGCAGAGCGAGAACGCGATTAATTTCCTTGTTCAATACCGCGATGTGAGCAGCGGGTGTTCCGGCCGGTGCGAAAAGTCCCGTCCAGATGCTGAAGTCCATTCCCTTGGCAACCGTTTCATTGAGTGTTGGAACGTCAGGAAACTCGGGTGATCGCTTTCCGCTTGTGACAGCGACAGCGACGAGCTTCCCACTCTTAGCGTGCGGGGCGAGAGAAGCAAGTGTGCCGATGTAGATATCAACTTGACCGCCCATGACGTCAGTGATTGCTGGACCGGCGCCCTTGTAGGGAACTTGCAGAACGTTAATGTTGGCACGCTTTTTAAAGTCTTCGCCCACAATGTGACCAAGCGTTCCAAGGCCTGCCGTACCCCAACGTAGACCTTCGGCGCTCTTGCCCTTGGTCACCAAATCTTGAGGTGTTTTGATTCCTGACTTTGGTGAAGTGCCGATGCCTGCGGGCGTGACGGAAACTTGAATCACGGGCGAAAAGCTTTTGACGCTGTCATAGCTCAGATTGTTGTAGAGCCAGGGGCCTAACATCATGTTGTCTGTTTGCCCCATCACCAGCGTATAGCCATCAGCCGGGGATTTCGAAGCGGCTTCGATGGCTAGGTTGCCACCAGCACCAGGTTTGTTTTCTACGATAACTTGCCATCCGGTGAGCTCGCTAAGCTTTGCAGCCACAATTCTTGAGACGAAGTCCGTGCCACCTCCGGGTGGGAATGGACAGAGAATTTTGATCGGTTTATCCGGAAAATTTTGGGCAGTTGCCGTCAGGGGTATAGCCGTTAACGACATCGCCACGACGAGAGCCGACTTTAATAAGCGATTGATAATTTTCATTGTGTTCTCCGGTTTTGTTTTGTGCCTGAGCAGCTGTTGCTACTTTACAAGTGCGTTATACGGTAGGTGAGGGGCTGACATCTGTCAAGTTAGTGAAATCCTATCTACCCGTGACACCGCGACAGAAAGCGCTTTGGTCGCCGCTGTTAATAAATCCACACTGGGAAGATTGATTACCTGCGATTGCGCGGCACATGGCAGATTTATCGTTGTCATTAATAAAGCCACATTGGCTAGGCTGACGGCCGGCGATACCTCGACACATTGCTTGTAAGTCATTGTTATTAATGAAGCCACACTGACTTGTTTCAGAGCTTGCAAGAGCGCGACAAAGCGCCTGCTGATCACTGTTGTTAATAAAGCCGCATTGGCTGACGCCACCGCCAGAAACGGCGCGACACATTGCCGCTTGATCGCTGTTATTAATGAAGCCGCATTGACTCGTGCTGCGCTGCGCGATCGCCCGGCACATCGCTGCTTGGTCGCTATCGTTGATAAAACCACATTGACTGCTGTTTTGAGCAAATGTCGTATTGCTCAAAACGAGCATCAGTCCGATCAGAAGTTTTCTCATTTCGGGGTGTGCTTACGCAAGAAGGTTCGCGCATGCTCGACGGCGATCGGTACGCGGTCTTTTGGATCTTTCCAGGGGTAAATGCTGACTTCGGAGTTTGGAGCAAGGTTCGCGACTTCCATCGCAACTGTATAAGGATGTGGATCAGAATCGTCGGGCATTACCAGTGTTGGTGTCTGACAGTTTTTGACAAAATCTCTGGAGACTGTAAATACAAAATCAGGATTGGCTCGATACATTTTTGTAAGGAAAGCATCCACCATTTCCATCGTGAGCTCTGGACGACTCGCGACAAGTTTTGGCCCCCAGTTTGCCATGTTGTTGGAATGAAACCAGTCAGGGATCGAGGCACGGAATCCACTAGGCTGTGCGTGGACGGCTGCTACGATGCGGTCAGGTGCACGCTTGAGCATGTTCCAGATGAATGGGCCACCAATACAAAAACCCATTACTAAAAATTTATCAATCCCTAGATGATCCATCAAACCGAGGTGGTCATCGGTGTAAGCATCCCATGGGCGGTCAATCTCTAGGGGGCCGGTTGATTGCCCCGTGTTGGAATTTCTACAATCTAGTGTGATGCACCGATATTCGTTCTTAAACTCTTCCATCGCGTCAAACGGAGATGTCGTTGTAAAGAACTTAATGGTCGAGTTCAATCCACCGCCTGGCAGAATCAACAGTGGGAAACCAGAGCCGCGCTCTTCATAATGAATGCGTACGTTACCTTTGGTATAAAACGGCATGATGTCTTGTCTCCGATGAATTTGATCTATTTTAGCGAAGCGCCCGATACGCGAATAATTTCGGCCCAGCGCGCTGATTCCGTGGCAATAAACTGCTGAAACTCTTTAGGGCTATTAGATACTGGCACAAGGCCTAGCCCACTAAATCGCGCTTGAACTTCCTCTGAACGTAGCGCTTTAATCAGTGCGACATTCAGCTTATCGACGATTGCTGGCGGTGTACCGGCCGCGACCACAACACCGTACCAGTTGTTTACATCGTAATTCTTCACTCCCGCTTCACTGATTGTTGGTACGTTTGGAAAAAGAGGGTAGCGTTGCTTGTCTAGAATCGCTAGCGGCCGAATCCGACCTGACTGAATGTGGCCAATGCTTGCCGGGATCGTCATGAACTGCAACTGTGTGCGGCCCGCGACAAGGTCTGCGAGCGCAGGGGCACCACCTTTGTACGGCACATGGGTGATTTGGGCGCCGGTGAGCATTTTAAAAAGCTCTCCGGCCAAGTGATCTGCGCCACCGTTTCCTGACGAGCCAAAAAACAGCTTATTCGGATTGGCTTTAGCGTAGGCTATAAATTCTGCAACGGTCGTGACAGGAATGGAGGGGTGTACTCCGAGAATTTGTGGTGCCTGCGCTAGAAGCGTGACAGGTGCAAAGTCTTGCTGTGGTTTAAAAGGAAGTGAGTCGTATAACGAGGGGTTAATTGCCATGGGACCCGTATAGGCGAGCAGCATCGTATAGCCATCCGGCGCAGACTTGGCGACATAGTCAGTGCCGATGTTGCCGCCCGCACCAGCTTTGTTCTCCACAATCACTGGCTGTCCCAGAATCGCAGTCAATTCTTTTGATACGAGCCGGGCGGTTGTATCTGTTGCACCACCAGCCGCATAGGGGACGACAAACTTGATGGGCTTATTAGGGAAGACGTCTGATGCGGCTGCAATATTGAAAGCAGCTGTCGCTACGGTGATCATCCCAAGGGCTATTGCTGTGAACAACCCTTTTGATTTTTTTATTGTTGATTTCATATGGTGTCTCCTCTCTATTCTTTAGTTTTTCTTTTCTGCGACAAGCTGAATTTCGATTAGAAATCCGTAATGCAACTCCGGCACAGGCACCACTGCGCGGGCGGGCTTGTGATCACCCATGATATCCGCATAAATCGCGTTGAACTCGGGCCAGCGCTCGACTCCAACTAGGTATGCCGTGCACTGAACGACATCACTGAGTGAGCATCCTGCTGCGGCGAGAATATTGGTGCACTGCGCAAAGCTGGCGCGCACCTGCCGCTCAAATGATTCTGTCTCGCCTTCGGCGGGCTTGCCTGGCAACACTCCCGATACAAAGACCAAACCGCCAGCTTCGACCGCTTGGCTATAGTGGCCCGCGGGAGCGGGGACTTTCGGAGATTGAATGAATTTCATATAAGCGCGTTCTTCCGTATGAGATTTATCGCATAATCTACGCAATAAGCGGACTTACTTTTAGCAGAGTTTGTTGTTCAAACCAATAGCTCGATAGGAAACAGGATGACTATTTTTTACGGCCGTATGTTTCGCAGTTTGTTTTGTGTATCGGCGTTTGCGCTTGCAGCCGATACTGTGTGTGCCCAACCCTATCCAGAGCAAAAGCAGGGCGTTTGGATTGCTAAGAATTTTCAGTTTCACAATGGCGAGGTGTTTCCCGAGCTAAAGCTAGGCTACACAACGATCGGAAAGCCTACCGGAATACCCGTGCTCGTGTTGCATGGCACCGCAGGTACTGGGACTGGAATGATTACTAATAAAAACTTTTCGGGTGAGCTATTTGGAGCTGGACAACCGCTCGACGCAAATAAGTACTACATCATTCTGCCGGATGCGATCGGGATGGGGAGGTCGAGTAAGCCATCAGACGGATTGCGCACAAAATTTCCTCGATACAACTACGACGATATGGTGAATGCGCAGTACCGCCTTGTGACTGAAGGTCTTGGCATTAAGCACTTGCGCCTAGTGCTTGGGAATTCGATGGGCGGAATGCAAACGTGGCTTTGGGGCATCAAGTATCCAGACTTTATGGATACGCTCGTGCCGATGGCGGCGACGCCTTCGGCGATGTCCGGCCGTAATTGGATGATGCGTCGACTGATCATAGACATGATTCGACGTGATCCCGAGTGGATGGAGGGAAACTACACCGTTCAGCCCAAAAGTCTTCAATTCGCCTCGGTCTTCTTTAACGTTGGCACGAGCGGTGGAGATCAAGGCCTATATCGCTTAGCGCCTACGCGTAAACAAGCGGATGAGTTATTGGATAAACGTCTAACTGACGAATTTAAAGCAGATGCAAACGATAATCTCTATCAGTGGGAGTCCTCCGGTGATTATGACCCCGCACCTCATGTAGAAAAAATCAAAGCACGTGTGCTTGCGATTAACTCTGAGGATGACGAACGTAATCCACCCGCGTTAGGCTTAATGAACAAAATCTTGGCGCGTATTCCGGATGCGAAGCTTTATCTGATTCCCGCAAGTCCACAAACGTCTGGGCATGCCACAACTGCTCAGGCGAAGTGGTGGAAAGATCAGCTGGCCCAACTACTTCAAGATGCGCCAGCAAAATAGTCGATGCTTGCTAAAGCAATAGCACTGGGATCATGGATAGGACTAAAAGCAGCGCCATGATCCAGTTAAATACCTTACGACGAATGGGTTCACCCAATAGGCGTTCGAGGCGCGTACCAAGTAAGACCCAAAGGCTGAGGCAAGGCAGATTTATCAGTGTAAACATGACGCAAGTGGACAGCACAAAGGTCCTTGAGGCATCCACAGGCATATAGTTGCTGAAATAAGTGATCGCCATCAGAAGCGCTTTTGGGTTCACCCATTGAAAAAGTGCCGCTCCTAGAAAGCCAAGCGGTTTTGATTTCACTTCGCCACGCTTTAACGGAGAATGACTGCGAGCGATACTCCAGGCTAGATAAAGTAGGTAAGTAAAGCCGACTACCTTCATGATTTGGTAGCCGAGCGGAAAGGTCTGGAAAACTTGCGCAAGCCCTGCGCTCGTCGCTAAGAGCATGACGAGATGCCCGGATGATATTCCTAGCATGTGTGGAATCGTTTGTTTGAAACCGTAATTGACTCCTGAACTCAACAACATCATATTGTTTGGTCCCGGTGTGATGGAGCTTGCAAAAGCAAACATTGCCATCGCCACTACAATTTGCCAGTCTGTCATATCAGATAACTTAAATAAACTAATAGATGGAAGTTAGCACAAACTTCCAGAAATCCCGTTTGTGCGTTCGTCTGGATCTTAAGGAGTGCTCATTTGAAGGCGCGTAGATTTGTACAGTGTGACGTGTTCAGTCCCATTCCTACTCAAGGTAACGGACTCGCAGTTGTTGTCGATGCCGATGGATTGAGTGATCAGCAAATGCAGAAATTTGCCGCATGGACGAACCTTGCCGAAACAACATTTTTGCTGCCGCCGACAGACGCATCGGCGGATTATCGAGTAAGAATTTTTACTCCAGTCCGCGAGATGCTCTTTGCAGGTCATCCTACTCTTGGTAGTTGCGCCACATGGTTGCATTGTGGCGGTAAACCCAAGACTGCTGGCCTTGTTCGACAGGAGTGCGGTGTTGGGATTGTCGATGTTGATATTTCCCAGTTAGGTGTCCTCGCATTCGCTGCCCCGCCAACCACAATTCAGGAAATGTCCTCAGAAAAAAAAGAATCGATTATTTCTGCGTTAGCGATTCCGCCCCAAGCAATCAGCCACACTGCCGAGCTATGTAATGGACCAACGTGGCAATTTTTTGAGTTGAAGACCGCAGAGCAAGTGCTTGCGTTAGATGCCTCAAAAGTGAGATGGCCAGATTTTCTAGGAATTGGATTCCTTGCACCGCACCCCGCGGGTGGCGAGTGTGATTACGAAGTCCGTATGCTTGCCCCATCAAGCGGAATGAGTGAGGACCCAATTACCGGGTCGTTAAATGCTGCGATCGCGAAATGGTTGCAATCCCAAGGACGTTTATCAAAGCCCTATATGGCTGCGCAAGGTACCTCAATTGGTCGCGTAGGTCGTGTCGCAGTTCGATCTGATTCGAATGGTACAGCGTGGATTGGTGGGAAGGTGCATATTATGATCGATGGTCATTTAACGCTTTGAGGCAGAAGCAGTCATGCAGACTAAAAACACCCAGAAAGTCATCCTCATCACCGGTGCGAGTCGGGGAATCGGCGCAGCTTGTGCTATCAAAGCCGCGCAACAGGGATTTGCGGTATGTGTTAACTACAAGAATCAGGCGCAAGCAGCACAAAATGTTGTCAACAGGATTGTGGCGGATGGTGGTCGTGCATTGGCTGTGCGTGCAGATGTATCCGCTGAGCAGGAGGTTTCAGCAATGTTCGAAATCGCTCGCGATCAGTTTGGACCCGTTACGGCGCTAGTGAACAACGCAGGGATTTTAGAGACGCAAATGCGTCTGGAGACTATGTCGGTCGATCGTGTCAAGCGCATTTTGGAGACAAATGTAATTGGAACGATTCTCTGCGTACAACAAGCTATTAAGCACATGGCTTATAAGCACGGTGGAGGAGGCGGCGCAATCGTCAATGTGTCCTCTGTTGCCGCCAGGCTTGGTGCCCCCAGAGAGTATATTGATTATGCTGCATCTAAAGGAGCAGTTGATTCGATGACGATTGGGCTCGCGAAAGAGCTTGCTGTGGATGGTATTCGTGTGAATGCTGTGCGACCTGGCTATATCTATACTGAAATGCATGCAAGCGGGGGAGAGCCTAATCGGGTCGATCGTGTGAAGGAATTAGTTCCCTTAAAGCGAGGCGGCTCCGCTGAGGAAGTTGCGAATGCCATCTTGTGGCTAGTTTCCGAAGAAGCGAGTTATGCGACAGGTGCTTTTGTCGATGTTGCAGGCGGAAACTAGCGATTGAGCGCATCAATGGCGAATCGTCCAATGGCCTGTTGTATCTCTCGCTGTTCACCAATTGCAGCGCTGGTTAGAATCTGTACATCAGGATATTTTTTTTGAGCCTCAGCGATCAGTGCGGGTAGATCTTGACGCACGTGACTACCCACGGCTAGAAATGCTGGAATAACTGTAATTTGCTGCGCGCCGTCTAGCACCATCTTTTCGATGGCTTCTGGCAAAGAAGGGCGCATGCATTCAAGAAAAGCGAGCGCGGATAGATGAGGTGTATTTTCTTGAATATATCTAAGTATCGAATCAAAGGGATCACGCCACTGACTATCGCGTGATCCGTGCGCAAATAGTATCAGTCCAGATTTAATTGCTGCAGTCATAAATATTTTGCAAAATAAAAAGGTTCGGCGTGCATGGACGTCGAACCTTGAGTACCCGTCAAGATGCGCTAATTCGCAGGTGCTTATATTTTGATGTCGTTCTTTTTAATGACATCGGTGAATTGCGTCCGAATGTTTTCCAAGTACTTGATTGTCTCAGCCTGTGACCGGAAGTCTATATCAACTGAAATTCGGCTGAAAACTTCTTCTACGTTTGGACCCTGCATAACATCTTTCACTGCTTTGCTAAGCACCTCAACGATTTCTGGTGGTAATTTGCCCGGTGCAACCAAGCCAATCCAGGCGCCGAGGTTGAAGCCCGGAATATTAGCCGCTGTCGCTAGTGGCGGAATGCCAGGAGCCACTGGGGTGCCCTTTTCAAGCGAGACCCCAAGTGCTTTGAGCCTGCCATTACGAACAAAAGGCATGGTTGCCGCTGCGGTTTCAATGCAATAAGACACGCGACCTGCCATCACATCCGTCAGAGCGGGTGAAGATCCTTTGTAGGGGACATGAATCGCTTTGATTCCCACCGCTGCGTTGAACGCCTCTGCAACTAGATGAGCTGTCGCGCCAGTTCCTGAGGATGAGAATGAGTATTTATCAGGATTTGCTTTGAGCAACTTGATGAATTCGGCCGCAGTATTTGCTGGAAAGCTAGGTTCTGTGACCAAAATATAGGAGGACAGCCCGCACATAGAGATAGGTGTGAGGTCCTTAACAGGGTCGTAGGGAACCTGTTGGAGCAAAGGGCTGATGGAAATTGGCCCAGCCGATCCGGCTAGCAGCGTGTATCCATCGGGCGCTGCTTTGGCAACGAAGTCCGTACCAATAACGCCGCCTGCGCCGGCCTTGTTATCTGGCACCACACTTTGACCAAGCACTTGTGACAAGCCCTGGGCGAGAGCGCGACCTACGAGATCAGTCGCTTGTCCGGGAGGCCAAGGGATCACGAGCTTAATTGGTTTATTTGGAAACTTGGCCTGAGCCAAACTAACTGAGGGTAATGACAGTCCGCCAGCCAATGCGAATCCTGTTGCCCCCAAGATTGAGCGACGAGTAGAGTTTGGTGCTGCAGTGGATATTTTTTTTGTGCTCATGGAATCTCCAGTTTTCCTTAACCAATGTGATCAATGACGCGACGTTTTTGAAATTCAACTTGATTCACTCAGAGATTTACGTACACTGAGTCGTAAGCGCCATCATCGATGCGCCATGATATTCGAGAACACATAAAAATCGGGAGACATCATGAAATTTTTATTTAAAGGCCTCACTAGATATCTGATGTTTGCATTAGGGTTGACCCTAGCTGCCACAGGCTTTTCCGTTCATGCGCAGTCGTGGCCAACCGCTAGGCCGGTAAAGATAATTTTGCCCGCAGCGCCTGGAGGAAGTTCGGATCCCTTAGCGCGCCTAATGGCTGAAGAGCTAGGTCGCACTCTAGGTGGCAACTTTATCGTTGAAAACAAACCCGGAGCCAACGGCAACGTTGGTGCATCCTTTGTCGCGAAGTCAGATCCGGATGGCTACACAATATTGTTTTCTTGGACCGGAACGCTTATTTCTGCAGTCACGTTATACAAGGCAAAACCGTTTCACCCAATTAATGACTTTGAGTCGATTGCCTTAATTGGCTCAATCCCCAACGTCATCACAGTTGATGCACGTCTGCCGATTAAGTCTCTCAATGACTTAACTGAGTACGCAAAAAAGAATCCAGACAAGATTAATTTCGGCTCTACTGGAAGTGGTAGCTCGTGGCACTTGGCAGCTGAGCTCTATAAAAAAGTTATGGGTGTGAAGATGGTGCACGTGCCCTACACTAGCCCGGCGGCAGTGAACAAGGATTTAATAGGTGGAGACTTACAGGCTGTATTTCCTGGAACGATGGCGGTGAGTGCGTTAGTTAAGGATGGCCGTTTGCGTGCATTGGCGATTATGTCGGATCAACGCACGAGCGTAATGCCTGATGTTCCAACAACTAAAGAGCTTGGATTTCCTCAGCTTGAGTCGACGACTTGGTTTGCTTTTTTAGCACCAAAGGGTACGTCACAAGAAATCGTTCAGAAAATGAACCAGGCCGTCAACACGATTGTTTCTAAACCTGAAATACGTCAAAAGTTAGCAAGCTTGGGCTACACCCCGATAGGCGGTACGCCACAGCAGCTGAAGGACTATATGGGGACTGAAATAAAAAAATGGGGTGAAGTCGTCGAATTCTCGGGCGCAAAAGTCGATTGAGTTAGGCTACTTTGCGGTTGAAGTCGTGTCCGATATCTGTGTGACGATGATGCCTGCAATAAGCAAGCCAACTCCGACCAGTCGGGTGATACTGACTGGTCGAACAGCGGCGCCTAGTAGCCCATAGTGGTCAATGATGACAGAGATGATGATCTGCGCAGACACTGCACAGACAATGAAATTCGCAAGGCCTATGCGGGGTGCGAGTAACGTTGCGCTGATGACATAAAAGCCAACAATAAAACCACCAAGGTATTCGATTGGCTTTCCGCTTGTTATGTCTGCGGCTTGCGGAAGAGATTTTGTTAATAACAGCGAGACCGTCAGACAGAATAAGAATCCAACACCAAATAAAATCACCGATGCATGCAGGGCTTCACCCATCGATTTACCGAGCCTGCCATTCAAAATAGCCATGACCGGGATGAACGCGCCGGCAAGGGCGGCCCAAATAAGTAAGCGAACTGATGTCATGATGAAAGATCCATTAATTACCGATACTTTACAGGTACGAGCCCATGTTGTGCGAACGTCTCGGTTGCGCGCGCTGAGGTCAGTAGTTCGATAAACGCAGTTAGTCCAGCGTCCCGGTGAGTTTTGTACCAGAGCGTGTAATTGCTGATAAGTGCGAATTCTTGTGGGAATGGGCCGACAAGGGTGTTGCGGTCCGCTTGTACGACTTCGCTCATTTGGGTAATGCCGATATCCACTGACTTGTCTAAGATGAGCTTCATGGTTTCGACCCCGTCTCGTGCGATCACGGCTTTAGCCATAACTTCGTTCGCAATACCCAGCTCATTAATTACTTTTACGAAATGTATGCCGACTGTCGCACCTCGCGCAGGGTCCGAGAACGCAATTTTGCGCGCACTGAGTAATGCCGTTTTTAGCTCGTTACCGTCACGAATGGTTGGTTTCATTGTTTGCGACGACGCGATGCCTGCTGCCGTATCGACGAGATGAATGGCTACACCGTTTGTAAGTAAATTGGCGGCGATCGCCTTGTCAATCCGAGGTTTTGTTGTGATCAGTATGCTTGCATTAGGATCAGCAAGAAACTTTTTTTCGGCCGCGCCAGCAGTGTCGAAGTCATTGAGAATCGTGTTGCCGGTTGCTGCTTGATAGGCTTGGCTTAGTTCGATTAGCGGCAACTTAATACCAGCTGCCGCATAGAGCCGATATTCTTTTGCAGCCAGCGGGGCAGTGCTCCCAACCAGGAGGGCAAGTGCCCCAATGAAAAACTTGAAGCAGTTCATACCCGTTGTCTCCTGATTAACTGAGTGCTGTTAAAAATCAGCCTATCAGTCTATTTTAATTTTTGCTTTTTCAAACACCTTGGCCCACCGCTCTTGCTCGCCATTAATGAAGACGTTGAATTGCTGCGGTGTATCTCCGACGAGCACTGCACCGTCCTCAAGCATGCGTGAGGCAAACTCTGGCGTATTGAGCACTTTATTGATTGCCTGCTGAAGTGTCGCGATGATATCTGGTGGCGTTCCAGCTGGCGCTATGATCCCGTACCACTGCGATGTTTCAAAGCCTTTGAAGCCAGACTCGGCTAGAGTTGGGACGTCGGGCAGCGCTTTAGAGCGATCAGAGGATCCCACAGCGAGTGGGCGTAATGCGCCACCTTTTATTTGCCCAATCAGTGACGGCAGCCCGTTGAACGTAGCTTGAATTTGGCCTCCGATAAGATCCGTCAGCATATTTCCTGAGCCTTTGTACGGGACATGGGTCAGATCAATCCCCGCTTCGGAGGAGAAGTATTCCATTGCAAGGTGACCAGCACTGCCATTGCCCGCTGAGCCGTAATTAATTTTTTTTGGGTTGGCTTTAGCGTCTGCAATAAGGTCTGCAATTGTCTTGTAGGGACTTTTGCTGCTCACGGCAATCACATTTGGAACTTTAGCGACAAGAGTGACAGGTGCAAAGTCTTTATTTGGGTCGTAGGGTAGCTTTTTGCCAAACAATGATGGGTTGACGGCTAACGTACCCACATGGCCAAGAATGAGTGTGTAGCCATCTGGACTGGCGCGCTTGACCTCAGCCATCGCAATATTGCCTGCGCCCCCCGGTTTGTTCTCAACGTAAACGGATTGACCGAGCACACTTGTGAGTCCGTTAGCAACGGAGCGCGCCACAATTTCGGAGGTTCCGCCTGTCGCAAATGGCACAACGAGTCGAATTGATTTCTCTGGATACGCAGCGTATGCGCTGTGGGTAAATAAAAGACCTAACAGGGCGACACCAAGTTTTTTCATGAGAAACAACCTTAATAAAAAATGGGTAAAACATGCACATCAAATGTATCACGCCCCAAATCCTCACTTGCGCCAGCTTGCTCCCATTCTTGCCGCGATTTGAAAGGCCTGCCAGGTGGCTTCGACGCTCGCCGCACCTTTACCTGCGATGTCGTATGCTGTTCCGTGCGCTGGGGTTGTGATTGGGATGGGCAGGCCACCTTGAACAGTCACGCCCCGCGAGAAGCCTAGTAATTTGATCGCAATTTGCCCCTGGTCATGGTACATGGTCACGATCGCTTGATATTCGCCAGCCTGCGCTTTCAGAAAAATAGTGTCTGCCGGGAAAGGGCCGTGGAATGGCGAGTCGGTTGGCCACGTTTTCGCCTGAAGAGCTTCCACAGCAGGCGCAATGATGTCGATTTCTTCCCGACCACATGATCCACCGTCTCCACCGTGTGGGTTGAACGCTGCGATTGCAATTTTTGGTGCTTTAAATCCGCTCGCCAACAAAGCTTTGTAGATGAGCTCTGAGGCCTGCTCAATACGCTCCTTGCTAAGGTATTGCGCAACGTCCTTCAGCGGAACATGCGAGGAGATGCGCGAGGTCCAAAGATCGCCGAGTGTGTTGAATTCGCAGAAATAACCCGTCACATTTAAATGCTCTGCGAAGTGATGTAGCTCATCTTCGTGCTTCATCCCGCCCATTTTCATGGCTTGCTTGTTTAGCGGTGCAAAGCAGATGGCGTCGACATGTCCAGCAAGGGTCGCATCCATACAAGCATCAAGTACTTTTAAAACAGATTGTCCGTTTAGTGGGCTTACCTGCCCCATTTTTACGTCCCGAGCATTGATGGTGTGCATTGCCAAAAATGCGGGGGTGTCCTGGTTTGGTCGATCTCTTATTGTTTCAAACGAGTCGATAGGGATTGTTGGGACACGAGCGTTTGCAATTTGTTGCCCATGCTCCCAAAGCCATTGGTCTCCAGCAATCACAACATTCGCGAACTCGCACACAGGATGTTTGTCGATTAGTTTTGCAATGAGCTCTGATCCGATACCAGCTGGGTCACCAAGAGTCAGAACTACAACAGGAAGTTTGCTTTGCATAGTTTTCGCTTTTTAATAGAACCAGCGCGCAGGCACCATCACCAACGCAGGAAATAAAATGAGGAGTACTAAAAGAAGAACTTGGGCGATCAAGAATGGCATGACACCCTTGGTCACGCGCCCTAAATCTTCTTTCGCGATGCCGGCAACCACGTTTAAGACAGTGCCGACGGGTGGAGTGAGTAATCCGATAGCGTTATTCATAATGAATAACACACCGAAATAGACGGGATCAATTCCGGCCTGTTTAACGATAGGCATGAGAACGGGTGTCAAGATCAGGACGGTTGGCATAAAGTCAAGCGCTGTTCCGATGACGATCACTAAGGCCATCATCATGAACATTAGTAGGATCTTATTGTGCATGAAGGGGCTTAGTAGCTCGCCTACCTGCTTCGGTATCTCTGCGATCGTGATGAGCCATGCTGAGACCATCGCGCAGGCGACTAAAAAGAGCACGACACCCGAGGTTCGCGCTGCAGACAGCATTAGCGCAGGCAAGTCCGCAAGCTTAAGCTCACCGTATATCAGCCAGCCAACTATCAACGAATAGACAACGGCAACAACGGCAGCCTCGGTTGGGGTAAATATGCCAAATTTCATACCCCCAATAATGGCAAGTGGAAGCAGTAGCGCCCAAAAGCCATCTTTCAATGACTTCAAAAAGCCACTGAAACTAAACCGACTCGCCAGAACAGGTGGAGCTTCTTTTTTGGCACACCACCACCAAGTTGCCCACAGAGCGGCGCCCATCATGATGCCCGGAACGATGCCAGCCAAAAATAACTTGGTAATCGAAATGCCGCCTGCCACGCCTAGGACCACAAAACCAATCGAAGGCGGAATGATTGGAGCGATGATTCCGCCCGAGGCGATCAGCCCTGCAGATCGCGGTACGTCGTAACCCGCTTGACGCATCAGTGGAATAAGGATTGCGCCCAATGCTGCAGTATCCGCGACAGCGGATCCCGAAATACTAGCCATGATCAGCGCTGCAATGATGGCCACATAGCCTAGGCCACCACGGACATGACCCACCAGAGCCTTAGCCATATCAATGATGCGCTTAGATAAGCCGCCGGCGTTCATCAGTTCACCGGCCAACATAAAAAAGGGCACCGCCATGAGTGGATAGTTGTTGGTGCCTTCAATTAAGTTCTGCGCGAGTATCTGGGTATTAAAATTTCCCATGAAGATCATCAACACAACCCCGCAGACGAGCAATGCGAACGCAATGGGCATGCCGAGCGCCATCGCACCAAGCAGGGAGGAGATAAACACAAAGATAGTCATTGTTATTCAGCCCCTTGGTCCTGGTGAGGTATGAGCTCGCTCTGGGACATCTTTCCGGTGAGCTGTCTCCAGAGCGACCGAAGCAAAATAACAATCATCCCGACACTACAAATCAATAGGCCGGAAAAAATAATACCTAAGGGAATCCCTGTCACAGGAGCGCGGTCAGTCATCGCCAGTGTTACTTGCTTCCAAGTGCCGTCCGTTAGTAGCAGGCAACAAACCAGTATCAAGCTATCCGAAATGAAGCGCACGATTCGTTGGCCCTTCGCTGGAAGAGAAGCGACAATGCTTGTCATGCCGAGATGTGCACCCTCTTGTAAAGCCAGCATTGCAGCCAACAGAGTGATCCACATAAATAGAAACCGTGACGCTTCTTCTGAGAAAATAATTCCTGAATTAAAGCCGTAGCGCAAAACAACGTTACCAAAAACGAGGATCACCATCGCCCCGAGAAAGGTGATGAGGATCCACTCAATAAACTTGCGAACGACTTTATCAATCACGTCGATTTCCTTCTTTGAGGTCGATCGAATAAAACTTCACTGTAGTGTCGTGCCAGATCGCTTGCCGAGCTGTGCCACTAAATGGCGAAAGGATATTCGCCATAGACGTGACAAGGTCGGCATAGCTGATGCGTAGGCTTGCGACGGGAAAATTACTGCCAAACATGCATCGCGAGGGACCAAACATTGCCACGAGATCCCGTACGATGATTCTGTTGTCCTCAATACGCCAAGGTTCTCCCCGAAGTCCAAGTTCGGAGAGCTTGACCATGACTCCGTTCGGCAGATCTGCCAACGCTTGCATCCCAACGCGCCACTGTTGTAGACCATGTGCACTACGGTCCCAGGGAAGGCCCGCATGTTCAATGACAACTTTGGTATGCGGATGTCGATTGAGGACATCCGCAGCTTCAAGAAGATGCCAATAGGGAACGCGTAAGTCCCAAATTAGATTGCGTTGGGTAAGTTCCTGCAGGCCTACGTCCCAGCGCGGGTCCTGCAGTGAGCCTGGTATATTTCTTACTGACTCAGTTGATTGACGACTGGTGACTGGTTTGAAACGGACGCCCCGAAACTGTGGATGTCGCATGTGAGCGTCCAGTTGCGCGCCACAGTCGGGTGCTAGAAGATCAACGTATCCGATGATAGCGTTAGGGAGTGCTTTGGAGCGTGCGATTTCGGAAAGCCAGGCTGTCTCCTGCAGTGCCTGGTCTCTTGCACACTCTGCCTCCACATGGACCGTCGATGTCACCGGCAGTCCGCCCCAACACGCTTGCAACGTATCCGGCATAAAGTTCTGGCATAACGGTTTGTAGTCACCCAGAATAAATGTCGATGCGTTGTATTCGTTTTGTAGCCACGGATACCGGATGCTTCCGCTTAAATCCCAAAAATGATGGTGGGAGTCCGCGATAGCATCCGGCAAGTAAGACTGAGCCACAACGTTACTTTGCGATAGCTTCAATCTGCTTGAGCACGTCGTCGCCATTCTTTTCAATAAAAAGCTGACGAGTTGGTTCGCGAACAATCGCCCGAATTGCTGCGCGGTCAGGGGCTTCGACGATTTTCATACCTTTTTCGCGAAGGGTGTTGACAGCGGCTTGCTCACCTTTGGCGTTCAGCTCGCGTTGGAATTTAGCGGCATTTGCAGCCTCCTCAAGTAGGATTTTTTGATTCTCTGGTGTCAGTGAATCGAAGCGCTTCTTGTTCATGACAACAATCAAGGCTGTATAAGCATGATTAGTTAGGGATAGATTCTTTTGTACTTCGTACATTTTTGATGACAGCATCAAGGATGGTGGATTTTCGTGACCGTCAATCGCGCCAGACTCGAGCGCGGCAAAGACTTCTCCAAAAGGCATTGGCTGCGGATTAGCCCCCAATAGTTGGAATGCTTTGATGTGAGCAGGATTGGGCGTTGTGCGTAACTTCAAGCCTTTAATGTCAGCCGGCTGATTGACCGCGCGCTTGTTGTTTGCCAGGCTTCGGAAGCCGACCTCCCAGAAGGCTAGGCCCTTCAATTGATGATTGCCAAGCTCGTCTAATAGTGACCGACCCACGTCGCTGTCCAATGCCTTGTAGGCTTGTTGTGCATTGTCAAAAAGGTATGGCAAATCAAAGACGTTTAGCTTAGGAACCATGCCGGTAAAGAACGGATTGCCAGACGTTTCGATATCGATCGTGCCGCCGCGTACACCGGCGATCATCGCCCCATCGTTGCCCAACTGGTTGTTGCCAAATACTTGAATCTCGATGCCACCATTCGTACGTTCCTTCACTCTTTTTGCAAATTCGAGGGCGGCAACGTGTTGCGAATCGCTATCAGCGTGGGCGTGACCGAAGCGAAGTTTGATTGGGGCTGTTTGTGCAAGTCCGACGCCAGCGTAGGCCGTCAACAGTACGATACCCGCGAGGCGAGCCAGTTGCTTCTTCATGTTGTCTACTCCGAATAGGTTGGATTTGTTTTACTAGCTCGGTCATTCTAGATAGCAAATTAATTCCAGTAAAATGAAACTTGATCATTAATTGATATCTAAAAGTTATCATTTAAATCATGTCAAATTTCTCTCATACGCTACTTAATCGTTTGCGGATGCGCCAAGTATCTCTGCTTCTGAGCATTCAGGAGCACCGCACGTTGCGCGCCGCCGCCTTGGCGATGGGAATGACTCAGCCAGCGGCTACCAAAATGCTGCATGAACTAGAAGATGCGTTGGGCAGTAAGATCTTTGACCGTACGGGACGGACGCTAACGCTGAACGCGGCCGGAAAGACGGTGCTCGGTTTTTTTCAAGGCATGCGGGGTAGTTTGGAGTCGCTTGCGCGGGAGCTTGATGCGATGCAAAGCGGCATTCATGGCGTCCTGTCCCTCGGCAGTATTATGGCTGCGTCGCCTGCAATCCTGACTGATGCTCTGATTGCAATGCGACGTTCGTTTCCATTGTTGTCAATCAATATTTCGACAGGCACAAGTGATGTGCTCATTGAGGCTCTAGATCAAGGTGAGCTTGATTTAGTGATTGGTCGAATTGTGAGCGTCAAGCAAGAGGACTATATATTCCGTCCGATCGCGAATGAAGCATTGTCGATCGTTGGATCTGCAACACACCCGTTGGCAGGCAAGCCCAAGATTACTCTAGAGGCATTGCATCGCTATCCATGGATTTTGCAAAGTCCGGGAAGTCCCATGCGCACTGTAATCGAACAAGAGTTCCGCAGTCAGCATCTCACCTTACCCGGCAATCTGATCGAGACATCGTCGATTCTAACGACAGCCGATATCGTAGCGCGCACGGAGATGGTCGCAGTAATCCCAGAGTCCGTTGCTTCAATTTTTTCGGATAGCGGCCGTATCAAAGTATTGCGCTATCAAATCAAAAATCAGCTAGAGCCCTATGGCAGCCTTATTCGCGCTGAGAGGCCATGCTCTCCCGCGACGAAAGCATTTTTGACGATGCTCCATCAGGAAGACTGATGTGTTCGCTATTGGCCCCACCGAAAAACAAGTGGATCTAATCTTTTGGCTGTGTCAATCAGGCCGTTACGCACTGCAGGGTTCATTGCAGGGAAAGGGTGGCGTGACGCTTCCGATGAGATGATTCCGCCAGCTTTCATTAATGCCTTGGCTGACAAAATTCCACCTTGGCGATTTTCATAATTGATGAGTGGCAGCCAGCGTGTGTAGGCTTCAATCGTTTTTTCACGATCGCCCGCAAACCATGCATCCACAATTTGTCGGATCCCATCGGGATATCCACCGCCTGTCATCGCACCTGTACAGCCTGCCTCGAGATCCGGAAGTAGTGTGATCGCCTCTTCGCCATCCCATGGTCCTTCGATCGCAGCACCGCCGAGTTTGATTAGATCGCGCAGTTTACTCGCTGCCCCGGGCGTCTCGATTTTGAAGTACGCGACGTTCTCAATTTCGGTTGCCATCTTTGCTAAGAATGCAGCTGAAAGTGTCGTACCGCTAACAGGTGCGTCTTGAATCATGATCGGGATACTGATTGCATCCGAGATCTTGGCAAAAAACTCGTATATGTTCTGTTCTGGGACGCGAATAGTCGCACCATGATATGGCGGCATAATCATGACCATCGCTGCGCCAAGGTCTTGTGCGCGACGACTGCGTTGCGCACAAATGAGAGACCCGTAGTGCGTTGTCGTGACAATAACGGGTACCCGTCCTCGGACATGCTCCAGAATTTCTTTAGTGAGTAGTTCTCTTTCATCGTCTGAAATAGAAAACTGCTCAGAGAAGTTAGCCAGAATGCACAATCCATTGGAGCCTGCATCGATCATGAAGTCCACGCAGCGCTTTTGACCTGCCAGATCTAATTCGCCAGACTCCTTGAAAATCGTCGGAACAACGGGAAAGACACCTTGATACCGAGGTTGTGCAGACATGATGTTTACTCAATGATGTTGAAGTCTTTCAGGAACTCGGTCTTTAGTGTCAAACCAAGTCCTGGTGTGTGGTCGTCGAGTTGCACGAAACCGTCCTTCGCGATAGGCTCTCCATCAAAAATATAATAAAACAGCTCGTTACCCACTTCTACATCAAACATTGGGAAGTATTCGCTCATCGGTGAGGCTAGTGTGCTCATCGTCAAGTGGTAGTTGTGCATCTGACCTGCATGTGGAATAACTGGGACGCTATAGGCTTCGCAAAGCGCATTAATTTTGTGTGCGGCGGTAATGCCACCCACGCGGTTGGTGTCGTACTGCACAACAGATACAGCTTTGCGATCTAGTAGTTGTTTGAAGCCATAAAGCGAAAACTCGTGCTCGCCACCAGAGATTGGAATGCTAGTGAGCTGGTTGAGTTCTGCATAGCCGTCAATGTCATCAGCGATGACTGGCTCTTCTAGCCATCGCGGAGCATATTTTTCTAGCTTGGGCAGAATCCGCTTTGCGTATTCTAGATTCCATCCCATGTAGCACTCGAGCATCAAGTCCGTGTCGTCGCCAATCACTTCTCGGACCGCTGCGACGGATTTCAGATTCTCAACTACGCCCTGTTGTAGGTGCGCGGGCCCGTAGCCAAAGCGCATTTTGAATGCCTTGAATCCTTGATCCAAGAACGTTTGCGCCTCTTTTTGCATCTCATTGAGATCGGTACGATAGAGCTTGGAGTAATAGCAGGGAATTCTTTCTTTTGTGCGTCCCCCCAGTAGTTTGAACACCGGCTTGTTAACACTTTTGCCTAGGATGTCCCAGATCGCAAGATCGATTGCAGAAATGGCTGCCATGGTGACGCCCTTTCGACCCCAGGCGTGTGTACCACGATACATTTTTTGCCATAGGTACTCATAGTCCCAAGGATCTTCCCCGATAACCATGCCTGCCAAATACTCGTCGATGATGGCTTTAGCGATCTTAGGTGCGAGTGCTACGTTACCTAATCCAACAATACCATTATCCGTTTCAATTTCTACAACGGTCCATGAGTGGAATCGAAATGTGCTCATTGTTTCTTTTTTTGAGTACACAAGATCCATCGCATTCGAGCAAAAATTTCCCTGAGGTGGAACGGTTTTTCCCTTCCATTCAAATACGCGGGCGCGCACTGATTTGATTTTCATATAACGTTTTCCTGATGGGGCAACTGTATGAGCAGATCTAGGTTAGTTAACTTGAATGTTGTTCTTTTTGATCACGTCTGCGTAGCGCTTATTCTCTGCGTCGTGAAACGCTTTGAAATCAGCTTGCGACATTGGGGTGATGGTGGCACCAATCGTCTCAAGACGCTTCTTCGTGTCTTCCATATTTAAGGTCTTATTTACATCTGCATTGACCTTGTTGATAACTGCTTGAGGTGTTTTTGCAGGCATATAGACGCCGTACCAAGCGCTCATTACAAGCGGTACGCCAGCTTGGGTCATGGTTGGTGTATCCGGGAGTTGCGGATTGCGCATTTCACTTGCGACACCCAATGCTTTCAATTTTCCGGCACGGATTTGCGGAAGCGCTGAAGACATTGTCTCGAAGGCGTATTGGACTTGACCAGCAATGAGGTCGATCATCGCGGGACCGCTGCCCTTGTATGGCACGTGGACGGCATCGACTTTTGCGAGATCTTTGAAGAGCTCGGCTGCGATATGCTGTGTGCTGCCAGCACCGCTCGATGCGAAGTTCAATTGGCCAGGCTTGTTTTTGAGCAGCTTGATCAAGTCTTCTACGCTATTGACGGGGCTGTTTGCTGCGACAACCAGAACATTTGGGACCGCACCAGTGAAAGCCACAGGAATCAAGTCTTTTTCATTGTTGTAGTTAAGCTTCAAGAGATGGGGGGCGATCGCTTGTGCCGTTGATACACCCATCAGTATGGTTTGTTCGTCGGTTGATTTCGCGGTGAGGTCTGCTGCGAGCGTGTTGGATGCGCCGGGCTTGTTCTCAACAACAACGGGTTGTCCCCACATTGGGGTAAGTTTGTCGGCCACTGCGCGTGCCATAGCATCCGTGCCACCGCCTGGGGATGAGCCGACGAGGAGTTTCACGGGTTTTGTCGGCCATTGCTGCGCAACCGCTGCTGTGCTGAGTGATAAGAGTCCAGTTACGAGTGCAACATAGAGTTTGATTTTCATGCCAGTCCCCAGGTGTCATTGTTTTGATAACAATGACATACTAGAAGCTGGATTGATTATCGTAAAATGAAACTTATTGATCCATTGATAACTTTAGGTTATTAATTCGCTGATCTCAATGAGATTCTGATCAGGATCTCTAACATAGATAGAATTGATTTTTGAGGTTGCCCCAGTGCGCATACCGGGCCCTTCGATAATCGGCCAACCTACGGCCTGAAGGTGGGCGATCACCTCTTTCAGTGGTCGGTCTGCGATAAAGCAGAGATCAAGAGATCCAGGTGTCGGCAGATCGGCTTTTGGCTCGAATTCCTTACCCTTTATGTGCAGATTAATTTTTTGATTGCCAAACTTGAACGCCTTGCGCTCGACCGGTGGCGTACCACCGATAAACGACTCAAGTCGCATACCAAGAATACGCGTGTAGAAATCTATGCAGGCCGCTTCGTGAGAGGTGGTCAATACAAGATGGTCTAAGTGATCGATCATGTTGTGGTTGTAAGTATTTTGCGTTCAAGCATTTTAACTAATGCATGTATTGCTTGGTTTGTGGGGGTAGGGACGTTGTGCTGCAGTCCTTTGCGAACGATCAGGCCATTCAGGTAATCAATCTCACTTTTTTTACCGCGCATGAGATCTTGGGCGGTAGAAGATTTTTGACGAGGCATTGTGTGTGGAATTTGACTAATCACTTGCTGTACGTAGTCGTTAGCAAATTCCACGCCCTCGCATTTTGCGACCAAAATGAACTCTGCAGTGAGGGCGTCAATGAGTGTTTTAATTTCTTCTGACTCTACCATTTGTCCGTAGTCGACCGCCCCAATCGCTGAAATACCGTTGTAGGCGCAGTTCACTAAAAACTTACCCCATAAGTCTAGTTTGACGTCATTCGATACAGCGCATGGAACGTTCGACCTCGTAAAAAGCGCAGCGATCGAATTAAGGGTGTCTGCCCAGTTTCCTGGTGCACCAGCTGCGCCGATTGCGAGCTCGCCACGACCCACATGCTCGACGTGGCCGTCGCCAGCCATGCGCGTCGCAACATAGACGACAGATGGAAATACAGGGTTAGAGACCAATGTGCGAATGCGCTCGTAGTTATCCACGCCATTTTGAAGGCTCAGGATCACGGCGTCTTTTTTTATGTGTGGTGCGATTTGATGGGTCGCATCCTCAGTGTCGCTCGACTTAACGCAACATAGAATTAAATCAGCATGACTGATCTCGGCAACGTCAGTTGTTGCGTGAAGCTGCACATACTCTTTAAAGCCAATGCAATCTAGATAGAGACCATTCTTTTTGATGGCCGCGACATGGTTTGCTCGTGCAATGAGTGTGACTGCAGTGCCGGCGCGAGCGAGCATTCCCCCAAAGTAGCAGCCAACGGCACCGGCGCCTAAAACAGCAACGTTTGGGTAGTCGCGGTGATGCATGGTTAGTGTCCCTTGTGACCGTGATGCATGGTAGGACTATCGTAGCCCAAGATTGCTGGGTCTAGCATTCCTGCAATCATGGCGATATGACCAAATACTAAAAATAGCGCGACACAGATCGCATGAATCTTTAGCTTTGCCATTTTGTCTAAACCACGGTTCACAACGTTGAGCTCTTGTAATGCAATCCAGATGAGTGGTAATCCTGCGATCAGGTAGGTCGCCACAGCAATGACATCAATCACCGTTCGCCATTCGCCTGCTACCGTGATAGGGATAACTGCCGTCTTGACGAGGTAGATAATGATGCCAATAAAGTAGATTCCAACAGCGATACCAGCAAAGCGATTCAGATAGAAAACGCTGCCATCAAACTTGCGTGTAAATAAAAGATAGAGCTCAGTGATGGCCAATGTTTCGGCCAAAACAATTGGAATGGCCATAAAGATAATGAGGTTCCAAGGCTGATTGATAGCCAATAGTTCCATGTAATGAGTCATGCTCATGGTGTCTCTCCAAACGATACGTTAGCTACGACGGAATGTCGCACGATTAAAGCGAACTAGAGTGCCTGTTTGCTTACGTATTTAGGAGGCTTATATATTGCATGACCCTGCAGGCTGAGTGCCCAGGGCGAGGGGGGTTGCATGAATGTCTCAACGATGATGGGGGCAACGTGAGTTGAGAGCGAGGGCATGATCACTAGCGCCAGACAACACTGATAGTGTTCCGTGCCGCATTGTGACGAGTCTTGTGGGTTGTGCGTGTGCTCGCTTTGAGCATGGCAGTCGTTTGGTTGGTCGGTGTTATGTTGCGTGTGTTCATGCGCGCGCATATCTTGCGCCCAGCTGGTCATACCAGAGGCGTGAACTAGGCCTGTAAAGAGCGTCAGGCACAGAAATAAGCACATTCTCTTCATGTGCTTCATTCTATGCCTGTTTTGCTTGTTTGCGCGCCAAAATTTTAGAGCGGTGCAAACCCAAGAGCGTCACGGAAACGGTTT
>JACCDO010075804.1_pt1 | contig 50568 bp, 60 predicted proteins | sample 7446101 | NCBI WGS metagenome assembly JACCDO01 (sample SAMN15323440, study PRJNA562643) | freshwater metagenome | isolation source: river surface water | place: USA:Blue River Watershed | collected 2017-08-16 | reverse complement strand
GCTCAAGCTCGTAGATCAGTGATTGTAAAGAAAAAATCCACAGAGTGATTATATGGATTTAAAGGAATTAGATGCCGGTTCGCCATTAATTCATTGGTTGATACCTAAACTGCCTATACTTTTACAAAGTGCTATTTTGTCCGTATTGATAATTTTATTGACACGTTCTTTGTTAGGCATTGACGCAGTATTTCAGTTGACAATCCCGTTATTTGTAATTCTGACAATGATAACGTCTCATTCCCCTCATATATTAGATGGTCTTCAATACGGCATTGGATTTGCTTTGGCTGCTGTTATGTTTAAATTCTCATGGCCGAGTCATCTTAGAGCCATTTTTAAATGAAACCATAATGGGCAATTTCTTGGGCACTATGGATAGCGCAGTCGTGGTATATCGCGGAATAGTAAACAACGGAATATCTGGTCAGATTTCATTTGCCGAATTAGATAATGGAGACATTCATATTTCGGGAAGATTAACCGGCCTCATTCCAGGGGGCGAGTACACTCTATGTGTGAATCGTTACGGAGATTTACGTTCTAAGAATTTTAACACAATTGATATTACCGATGGCCTGTTTAAAATTACAGCCGACGAGTCCGGAATATCCATAATAAGTATTTATACGGATAAATTTGTAATCAATCAAATTGTTGGCCGATCATTGATCATAATAGATTTTAACAACACATATCTGGCGTGCGAGATTATTGGTATAACAGATTCCATAAATTGATGATTGGCGACAAATTATCAATCGTCGTCATGATAAGCGCTTGTGTTATCTACAATTATAATTCGTACTTTCGTATGTCGTTGTCTCCGGAAACACGTTTCAGAACATTGTTTCGTACTCTTCCTGGAATTTTGAAACGAGAGCCACAAGATCTTCTCTATTTGTTATGCGAAGGAAAAATCATCGGAAACAATCCAGGAGATCTCGAAAAAAGTCTATCGATGTACGGATTGACGGAATATCGATGTACCATTCATCTTATTTTTAAGATTCCTAACGAAGCCTACCGTTATACACATAACGATCTTTTAGCGAGCCATAACGCCTTAAATTATCCATTTGGTAATAGCAGCTCTTCTGCACGGGCTTCCCAACAGCAAACGTCGCATCAAACTCAGAATCCAAATGTTCAGTCGCAACTTCAGCCTCCAGAATATCTCGACTTTTTAACATCTGTTGGGATAATCAATGTCCTTCAAGATATTTACGAAGATGTAGTAGTTAAATTGGATCTGGCGTTGTTAGAGTCTGTAACGTCGCCGTCTACAACGTCTTCGGTGTCTACATGCGTCATATGTCACGATGAAATGACAGATGACAATAATCTTTTTATAAATGTATGTCGACACACGTTCCATCGGGATTGTATCGTTAATTGGCTAACCCAGCATTCAGTATTGTGTCCGACTTGCAATCGGGACGTTAGGAGTTAACCAGTTAACCGGTCAACCAGTTAACCAGTTAACCAGTTAACCAAACGTTTAAAAGCAAGTCGCCTAATAAGTACAAACAACCATGCCAACGTATTTGGTCACAGGAGGCTGCGGGTTTATCGGATCCAATTTCATAAATTATATGCTCGACACATATACAGAAGATATTCGTATTGTCAATCTCGACTGTATGAATTACTGTTCATCGCATACTAACGTCAAATATCCCGTATCCGATCGTTATATATTTATTCATGGCAACATCACTGATAAGGATTTTGTTGCTCATATACTGAAAACTTACAAAATCAATATCGTAGTTCACTTTGCCGCACAGTCGCATGTCGATAACTCCTTTGACAGCTCACTGCAATTTACAATGGATAATGTATACGGAACTCACGTGTTGTTACAGTGTGCCAAAGAATATAATCAATTGGATTTATTCTTACATTTTTCCACAGACGAAGTATACGGCGAAGTGGATCTTAGCCATCCTGGATGTACTGAACGGTCTCTATTAAATCCTACGAATCCTTATGCGGCAACCAAGGCCGGAGCTGAATTTCTTGTAAGAGCATACAATCATAGTTTCAAGATGCCCATTATTATTATCCGTTGCAACAACGTCTACGGACCAAATCAGTATCCAGAGAAGCTGATTCCGCGATTTATTCATCTTTTAAAGAACAATAAGCGGTTGACTATTCATGGTACAGGGGCAACCCGACGTAATTTCATTTGGGTAGAAGATGTGTGTCGCGCAACCGACTTAATTATTAACAAAGGAGACAAGTCTGGACAAATTTATAATATCGGTACAACGCAAGAACTTACAGTCATGGACGTTGCGTCCTTATTAATAGATATGATGAAACCTGGAGAGAAACTGGAAGATTGGATAGAATATGTACAAGACCGCCCGTTTAATGATTTTCGGTATCATCTCGACTGTTCTAAACTTCAAGCTTTGGATTGGGAACCGATATTTATAAATTTTCGAGAGAATTTAACGGAGATTATTGCTGGTAATCAAAGTTAATTAACCAAAGTGGCCGAAAAATCAACCGTTTTTTGCGAAGTTCGAAGGCTTGAAGTTCGACGCCTTGAAGTTATTTAGTTATTGGGATGGCGTGTTTTTGTTTGGTTTTTGTTTTTGGAATTTAGAAAATCATAGGAACAGCTTAAAGCCGGCGCATGACGAGCGTTCCCGAGAACGCCAGGGAAGCCGGGTGCGTATCATCAATGATCCGCCACCGATCCATGGCCAGTTCGAACATGTCCAGCAATTGCTTTACGGTCTCACTTGTCTCACCTGTCACATAGATATTCACGGAGCATGTTGACATATGATGCGAAGGGTACGGTGCCCCTGGGCTGAGGACACATGAGACGTTATTGCTGTTGATGTTGAGCTGTTGGCACAGGCGATTGAATGATTCGTAGACCTTGTCGGGTGGAGCCATGTAGTATGTTCCTATAAATACGAAAGGTGTGTCTAAGGTTGAAACGATGATATCGGGAAGCTTGATGGCTGCGGGACGATTGGTGTGGATGTAGTTGATCTTGGTGATCTTGGTGCGCGAGGGCATAACATTGGACGGGATCGGGTACGGGATGGCTGAGAGATCGGTCATTATGAATGGGGGGGGGTTGGAAGTAATTACTTTTTAAAGGTGCAGATAAGATACAAATCGTTTTTACTTTGGATGCCCGTTGTTTACGTTTAAACTTATATCACTGAAATATGCCTAAAGGAATCGTGTTCACCATCGTTGAAAATAATGCCAACGATAAGTAACGAACCTATGTTGATCGATGCTATTAATAGGGCTCTCGGTCCTGTATGTACATTCATAATTTTTTGTATATTCATCTGCGGTGTTATCATACCAATGTTTAGACTTTTGGTTAAGCAGGATCACCAAGAAGACGATGAAGCAATGTTTCGTTTTGATATTTTAATAAACGAGTTAGACGCAGGTGCCGGCGCAGGCTTAGGCATGGAAATTATAGACGACGCGAAGGGCGTGGACGTACACGATCATGCCGTACAAGAATCTCTTGTTAAGTCTTTTAAAAAATTAAAAGAAAAAACATCATGTTCACCGCCGGTCAAAACAACGGCGACCACTACAGACATTAAGAAAGCGATTTTCGAATATGCTAAAAAAGATGTAGATGTATCCGAAAGAGCATACACAACGCTTAGAACAATGATAAAATACAACGGACGACTTGAAGCCATTAAAACCAATGAACTAAATGTTTTATCCATGGTATGGACACGCATTAATGATCCTGTTAACGAACATGTGCGTCAAGACCTAATAGAAAGTCTTATTTTACAACTCTCTGACGCGGCGTTAAACTTAGATCTCAGTCGATGTCTCAGCGGAAGAATTGTTCGTATAATTCAATCATTGGAAGCTATAGATTCCGAACATATAGTCAACATCGCTTCTACGGAAGACATAAGAAGAGAATTGTCTGACAAAATACCGTTGCTTATGTCTAAAAATACACATCTTCAAACGGAAGAATTAAGAAGCATGATAGACAAAGAGTTACGAAAAGATTATATCGATACGTGCTTGCTAACAGAGTCTGAATATATAAAAATTACAAAAGACTATTTGGATGCCGTTGAATAAATTTAAAACTATCGAGAAGCCAACTGATATCCAAAGTAATTAATGGTGCACCGCGCACCGGTGCACCAATCCGCCAATTCACGCACACTATCTACGGAGCGAACTGACCTTTAGTTTTACATTAAATTTTTGTAGTGTAGTAGGCACCGTTGCCAACTTGTTGAGTGTACGCAAGACTTCGTGATGAACCGAAGACAACGAATCTGGTTGCTGTGGTTCAACGTCTAATCTGGGGTTTTTAATGTCCTTAAATCTCTGAATCATTTGATGAGTGAGAATTTTAACTTGTTTGAGCTGAAGCCATTTGCCATTTGGAAGTTGAAAAGCATTTTTATCGCCGGTGCGCTGAACAGAATCCCAATCGTGGACAAAATTTACAATCTTGCAATCGCGTATCAGAGATTTTACGCCATCCGGACCCCATAAAAATCCATTGACTTGAGACAATGGATTTTTCTCAGACGGAGACAATGCAAATTTCATAATATCGTAGTAGCGCCCCTCGTCGTATCCAATAAGCATGCGACGACGAGAACCTGTTTCTCCGAACAACATCTTTCTAAGTTTCCGTTGGTCTTGTGTTTGTCCTGAAAATGATTGTAAAGTTCTTTCGGCAAACTCTTCGTTATGCGTTGTGTCTACCGCCACGAATGATGTTTCCAGTTTGTTTGTCTCGATGTTTTCGTCGTTCGAAGGCACCAGATGCATCCCAAACCTGCCAGTTACACGATAAAAGGTATCACTGTAGAAATTGCGAATGTATGCCGTGTCGAGATGTATACGTTCAAGACTCTCCGGCCCAGCCGTTAAATCGTATTGCTCAATGAACTTTTGTGTGATTGTGCCCATGTCGTTGGTGTATAGTGACGTCATGCGATCGTCGGTAATCCACAATGTTGCCTTGTGTCCTGTCGGAAACCAACCGAGAATACGCATAAGTTGCTTCGTTGAAACGATGTTGACAGTATCTGTAGCCGGCATAAATTGGTCAGTAATTCCAGTTATCTGGTATTTCACGTCGTTGACTGTTTTTATAGTATGCTTAGCCGGTTTAACGGTGATTCCGGCGGCAAGACATGCGCGACCAATAATAACAATGGCTCCTGTTTCGCAGATCTCTGGCGTTAGTTTTACATCTTCGTTGAACCATGCGTGAAGCGATTTGTTTTTAGTTTGATTGAAAATTAGGCAGGAGATACGATCGCCGAAACGTTCCACTAGAGCGTCGCGCATATCTTCGTGCTGGTCGTTTTTCAGACAATTTGTAATACATATGAATGTCACCTCCGTGTTTCCGTTTTCCAGGACGTTTTTGGGCCTACTGATAATTTCTTCGATCGTGTCCAATTCAACAAGTCCGTTTGCCGTAGTGTTATAAACGGCAGTCTCCACTCCCTTTAACGCACCGTCGAGGTATCCGTAGTATTCCAAGCCATGTGTAGGCGCATCCGTATCGAGATGGAAAATATGTGTAGGCAAGCACACCGCGTCGGCACTGAGAACCGAATATGGCGTGGCCGTTACGCCAATGATATTTACTTTACGCGTTTCCATTTTACTCTTTAACCAATGAAGCATTCCGATGTTAGGAATCTTGGTATGTGTTTCAAGACCGTTTTTCGAAACCATGGAGCGGGCGCCTCCGTACATCTCGTGGATTTCGTCTATAACAAACAAAACAGGAACAGATTCCGGCAACCCTTCGAGCCACCTACGAACACTGATAAAATTGTTACGCTGCATCAACATTACCTGAATCGCGTCTGCGTTACCGTCAAGCCCGCTGTTGTAAACAGCACAGTTTACTTTAAACATATCGCCGGAGACACCGCGGCGGGCGCAAACAACATCGACGTGCTTGTTAATAAGATCGGAATTAAATTTACTCATAATATCACGGCGGATAGAGTCAAGATTTTTCGTGATAAAGCAGACGCTACCGCAAAAAGACGGATGATAAGTAAATATCCACATAAGTATCATTTGTGCCGGGGTTTTTCCGGACTGGATTTCGCCAATCAAGAGCCCATAAAAGGATTCTTGATCACCGTTGATCATGGCGTTGATTATCTTGTTTACAGATTTCATAGTATTCGGGCGCTCGAGAGTAAGTTCGGTCAGAATTTCGTCGACGATTTCAGCGTCGACGTTCATGATGATGAAATATTTCAGGTAAAATATGTAACAAAATTTGACGTATCATTTTTATATAATTATTTAAGAAGACAGTCAATTGGCGGTCGACCTTTCGCGGCTCTTTTTTTATTTTCCTTGGCCGTTATTAATTCGTCTACACGTCGAGGATCTGATCGTAACTCTGTTAGTTCTGACCAGAACTGTTTCAATGCCGGCCCCATGTCAAGTATCCATTGTGGGTCGCGCTTAACAACCTTCATTTGATAACCGGACATTCTCCAATATATAGACCGAATATAGCAACCGGGATCCGTATCGTGTACGTGATTTGCTTCCCAATGCTTGAGCGCTTCCCCTTCTGTCCCATTATAATCGTAATCCGAATACAGATACGTAAATCCATTCTCTGGGCTGTAAAATTCCAATGCTATTCCGTATGGCTGACGACAAGAACGATTAGATGTTGCCGTTGCCGCAGCAGCGGCTTCATCGACACTATTGAAAGTTTCGTACTTTGCTTCCAGAAAGTGTGTTTGATGTAATCCTAAGCATGCCATCTGATGCTGCATCTGATGAAAGTATTCTTTTTTAATCTTGTGGTCCAGTGGTCGACCCGCCAACGTTTTGATTTCAATGTTATTTAGTTCTTCTGATACTCCGTCAGTAGACGCGCCCAAAAAACTATATTCTGGGTCATCGTGAGGAATTAAACGAAAGTCATGAACTACGGTATTGTTCAAGCGCGAGTAATGACCGGCCGTAATATCTTCAAAAATGTTGCCCATGTCCGTGTGATATCCACCTGTAAAAGAGCGATAGCGTCCATAAGATGCTTTTTCAAGTAGCTGAGCCTCGCGAGAAGCAGCTCCCATAAGACCGGCGCAGGCAGCAGACACGCTGGCTGTAATATAATTAACGCGCTGAAGCAACCATTCTTGAGACCTCTGATCTCCTGTTAATTGTCTCCCTCGCAGTGATTCTATTAAATTTACTGGAGCCGTCGTTCCTGTTTGAGCCGGTGTCTGAATAAATTCTTCTTGTATGCGTTTAGGTTCGCTTTCGCCGGCTCCTTCTCCTTCGATGCCTTCACCTCCTTCAACGATTTCAGCGCCTTTAACGATTTCGCATCCTTCACCTCCTTCAACACCTTTAACGCCTTCAACATCCGAATTCAAAGAAATAGCACTGATAATCGCTTCTTCTGACATATTTTTGAAAATAATCTTCAGCAGTTTTATTGTATCGCCTAATCCTGCCTGCGTCACATGAGAATAGTACGTATTGTAAACAAGTTTAATCAAATCGTCGTTCATTAAACTGTTAAATCGCTTCATTTTTAAGGCTGTATTTAAAATACGTAAATGTCTCGTTATCTAAATTGTCTGTAAATGAGTTTTCCGTTATAACCCAGACTTCTTTCTCGTGCTCTCGAGGAACATTGACTTTCTGTAAGTACTGTTCATCGTTGGTTGTATCGACAATTAACACTGTATGCCTGTCAAGATTGTTCGTTAACGCTCTATTGATCTCAATATCAGAAAGTGAAAAATCCGGCTTCACGCCCTTGTTCTTTAATTCTTTTTCATTGATACATTGCAAAGCTTCAGTCATATTTTAAGCAATGGTCTTGCTTCATTTTTGAAATTTACCGATTCTTCGGTGTTTTTCTTACAGCACAAACACACGGTCAAAACTATAAATCCGGATAACACCAGAGACAACACAAGCGTCAGCAGCGCATCCGTGTCGTCACTCAATGAAGCGCCTCGAAAGATAGGAGCCATGTTTTATAATTTTTCAGCGATCAATAAATTGACCGATACATAGATACATAATGGAAGATAGCGGTCAAAAACCAGAAGAAGGCTCACGAAACTGTCCTAACAATTTAACAGAATGGGTATCCATGTTTCAAACAGGCAATCAACCGGGAGATAATGTCTGTACTACAATACTGTGTTGCCCTATTAAACTGCCTTTTCTTTTACTGTGCCTTCCTTGCGCTTGTTATAACTCGGCTTTTGCCTAACGCAATGCGTTTTTCACCGCCTCGGCACTGTTAACACCATGGGTGCGTGACTTCACGCCCCGTTCACTACAGACGCAACATAACATAATTTCAAAATTACGATGTGTATCGGCATCAGATACACACCAGAGAACCATATGTTCTGTGAGTTTCTCGTCTTTTACCGAACACATATCGCACTGACCGGGCTTACGATGCCCTGGAATATAGCTTGTTAAATATGTACTTGGAATGGATGACATTTGATTTATATTTATTGTCCCTATTCAATTTCAAAAATGAAGACGTTAGTTTAATTCAAATTCAAATGACCGAGAATGAATGGAGCGAACTCTCTGTGAGGCTTACAAAAACATTAAATCTGGAAACGAAGAAGCGTGACGGTATTTATTTTACGCCGTACAGTACAGTTAAGCAAATATTCGAGCGGCTTAGCACCATTCCTAATTTTAATTTCAAGACTATACTTGAGCCTGCGTGCGGATCAGGACAATTTCTTGATTTAATGCCAGCAGGCAAAACCGTCACGGCAATGGAGTTAAATCAAGAACTTGTAGATGCTTTAAACACGACAGTAAACAAGTCAATCATCCAGGGCGATTTTCTAAAGACGGAATTTACGGATAAATTCGATCTTGTCATTGGTAATCCGCCTTATTTTGTAGTGCCGAAAAAAACCGTTAGTCCAAAATATCTTCCGTTTATAACCGGTAGACCAAATATCTATATTTTGTTTGTACTGAAAGCATTGGAGTTACTTAACGATAACGGCGTTCTTGCGTTTGTTCTACCGAATAACTTTTTGAATTGCCTTTATTATGATAAGTTGCGTCAGTTGATCGCAAACAAGTATCAGATTATCGATATTCTCTCGCAAAAACACGTCTCGTATATGGATACGGAACAAAATACATGCGTTATGATTATACGGAAGGCAATGCCTGATATGAATGACAGATTCATCGTCCGTACATATGCGGATTTTACTATTTTTAATACTCCTGACATGGTATTAAAAATCAACGCATTGTCGCGCGGCACAACAACGTTGGCCAGTCTGGGCTTCGATGTCCATGTTGGCACAGTTGTATGGAATCAGTGTAAGGACATCTTGACGGATGATAATACAGAAACCCGACTAATTTATTCAGGAGACATATCCGATGATAACGGACAGCTTAGTGTTAAGAAATATGGTGATCCATACAAGAAAAACTACATTCAGAAAACAGGATCACGTGACACTGTTCTGCTTGTAAATCGAGGCTATGGCAAGGGGAAATATGCGTTCAAATATTATCTGCTTGATTCGCCGAATTTTTCATATTTAATCGAAAATCACTTGACTGTTATCTGTGCTTCATCTGCTGATAAACCTGTATCGTTTCAGAGGATTATTGATAGTTTTAACGATCCGCGTACAGCGGAGTTTGTCGATTTGTATTTCGAAAACAACGCCATCAATACTACGGAATTAAAATATATCTTACCTATTTACTGAAAATGATTAAATTTGTCATTTAAAAAAAAATAAATATAAATGACAACATTACCATCAACGATACAATCAACGGCCTCAACGGTAACATCCTCAACGGTAACATCAAGGGCCTCAACGGCAACATCAAGGACGGCATTAGCATTAGCATTAACTGTAAGAGATATTGCGGCATTTTTTACACGTACTCGACGATGTAAAAACGATTCTACGAACAAGACCAGAGAAAACATCATTGAAATGATACTGAGAAACAATGTACCCGATGATTGGTTCGTCGAAGATGCCCGCTGGGTTGATCTTGTTCAAAATTTGCGAGAGTGTATACCGTCAGACTCGCGTCTAATACTAAAGAAGGGAGGACGCTTAAACAATCATGATTATGATGTTGATATAGGCGGACGCGCGTGCAAAATAGAGTTTAAATATATTTCCAAAGGAACAGTGTCACCACAATGGGTTTCTCCGATGCGACCGTCGCAATATTTAACAAAAAACTACGAAGAGTTTCACTATGACAATTATTTAGCATCGATACTCAACCTTTACGATACACCTATGCCTGATAAAGAAGAATATTTGAAAAAAGTACATTCTTCTGGATATTTAAACAACGTACAGGAAGAATATTGCAAGGGATCGAAAGCATCAAGCCGATACAGCGGAAGCGAAGATGATATCAAACGCTATACAGAAACATGTAGGATAGCAAAAGATAGTATCGAATCTTTCGTTAAGGTAGCAGATCTTAACGTTCAGCCGCTAAATGATTATTTGCGAGAAACACAACGTGACAAAATATATTTGATATACAGTAACAATAAATTTAGATTAGACGAGCGCACAGAAGAAGATAATACTATTGATCCCGCAACTATAACTAAACAGGGATCTTCGTATAACGGCAAGACATTATCAGGTAAATCTATAAATATTATGTTGCGATGGAAAAACTGCAACGGTATCGCTATGCCAGCGTTTCAAATTAAATAGGGACTACTGACACGAGAAAATGGATATTATCATCAATGTATCTTTGTTAAGTAAAATTGATCTTCGCTTAATGTACAAACACCATGGAAAACACGACTGACATCATTCCGCTTAAGTTGAAGCAACAGGCAAAGAGTGCCGGAGGCGATAAATATCAAGTGTCGCCATCTACCAAAGAGACATTTTTCTATATTCCGCAAAATATTTCGCGAACTAACGGAATTGCGCGTGAAGATATCAGTTTAACTATTAGTGCCACGTACGGCGACATCGCATTTTCGTTGATCAAACAAGGTAAAACCGGCGATGATCGGTATACATCAGACGATCAGACAGAGTGGAAAGGCGACATATATCTTCCGCATAATCACCGTAACGCAGGTAACAAGATTTACGTTACTGTGCGGTAAAATAACAAATATGGAGTCGAACCACAAAACGCAGCTCCGCTCGTAGCTGAAATACATGTGTCGTCTACAGTAACCCATTTTCCGTTGGGTTTTTTAAGAGTCGTAAAACAATGCCCGCCGCGCTGATTTCCTATATGATGGGCAATAGCATAAAGTTCATACTTTGAACCAGATTCTAAATCCATATTTAACGGCACGGACACGTCTGCTTGGTTTTTGTCTAATGAGATGCGTCCGTCTTGTAAATAGCGCACTATAAATCGCTTTAAACATAATATCAAAACCTTTGGATAAAGACATATAGATGTTTTACGAATACAACGACTTTTCTTGTGACATTGATCACATTCATAAGAATTATCCTTGTCTAATTGAGTATCGCGTAGCGTCCATGACAAACATTCTTGTAATGTAGTCTGTGTGTCTGGTATATCCAGGTCTAATATACGGAAAGTTTCGAAGCGATGTGATATATAACCACAGCTGCTTGCGTTACAGATTGTCTGTGTATGGTATTGCCCTGTAAATGTGCGAAATACAACAGAATCCCAACCGTATTTATGCTTTGAAGTTGCCATCTTATCGTCAAATGAAACCCACATGCCGTCCTTGCGTAAGCTTTCTGATGCTTTCGACTGTAATTTTGTTAGAGATCCGTAATCAAAACCGTCTCGAATGAAGCTTCTGCTGTCATGAAATATTTTCAGTAGCAACAATAAATACTCATATTGATCTTGCATACCAGAACCGAAATTTTGATAATAAACTTTAAAACACGAGATAAATTTCAGTAAAGCTGTGGCGTTTTCGCGATCCGAGCTTCCTGAGAGATGAACACTTAGCCAGTTATCGTATGCGTCGCATATTGCGTTGGCTTGTGGGTCAGGGTTTGATGACGCACGTGCCTTTGAGCCCCTTGTGTAGCGCGCTCCTTGTGACCGCATTTCTGGCGTATTGGCTAAAATCTGTAGAATTGAGTTTAGATAACATGTATATCCGGTGTTAGGTAATCCTCTGATAAATGACATTTGAACATAACGTCTAACGTCATTTTCATTTTCTTAAATTGAAAGACAAAAATCATCAAAAAATGTCCTCTGTACGGTACCAACAGCCTCAAACTGACGAACAGCAATCACAACCACAACAACTACAACAACCACAACCACAACCACAACAATTTCAGCCACAGCGTCAACATCCTTCGCGAAGACGAACGGCTTCTTTTTCTTCATCTTCTAAGGCTTGTATGACAGTTATGATTCTGACCGTCTTATTTTTCTTTCAAAACTTGTGCTTGGTATATACTACAAAAGATATTGCGCTTATTTCTCGTGAAATCCCTTGCCCTGACACAGAGTGCGACTTCAGTAGATTAAATTATTATTTTTCAAATGATACTATTTTGTTTTTGGACAATTTATGGAGCAGTCGTTTGCAGAACACGAATATCACTGCGTTATATTATTGTGGTCGAGAAGCTGACATAAGTATATATCCTTGTAAGAAGTCACATGTTAGATTTTTGTTGATGATATTTACAATGCTTCCATTATTGTTGATTTTATATATCGTGGCACCTTCGGATTCAAATGAAGCCGTGTCTCTTAATGACGCACCGCCTCCAAAATACGAAGACGAAAACAATTCATCTCAGCCGCTACTCGGAACTCGTAACTGAGAGCTTTAGTTAGCAGTTACTATTGCGTGATCGTTGTTAGAAGTAGAATACAACCAATTGAAGAATGACTTTAAACGCTTCCAAACTGAGACTTCGTCTTCGTCTTCCACGTCGTCTTCGTCACCGCATTCATCCACATCGTCTTCGTCGCCATCCTGCTTGTTATTTGCTTCTAACGTCTTAGCAAGCGCTGCTAACATAGCAGCAGAGCAAAAATGCCCGTTTGTTATAGAAGGATACTTACTTACTACCCGAGACTCCGAGTCATTATAGATTACAATCTTTGGAGACAGGTCATTGTATACTATAGCCGTGACGCATTTGTCTCCTTCTGATAACTTGAATACATGTAATGGGTTCTCTGTGGTTATCGTCACATCCTTTGTTTCGATATTATTTTCAGGCGCATCTTCTGTAGCATCCTCTTCGTCGTCGGAATTAGTTTTAACTTCGGCTTCGGCTTGAGCTTCAGACCCATCTTCATAATTAACGTTAACTTCCTCTTCGGATTCGACGTCATTGCCAATCAGCGGAGGCATTTCTGGATCAAACTCATCGTCGCACATGTTAATATCAATATATCAACTTATTTCTTTAAATTGGCATTTAATCTCCTTTAGCCGAATCTGCTTGAACTCATTGATCCTCTTCAAACCTCCGTGCCCAGTTCCTGGTGCATACCGATGCTATTTACACTTCCGGATCTTGATCTTGATCTTTCAATATGTTCAAACCTGTCAAATCCTTCAAGCCTGTCAAATCCTTCAAGCCTGTCAAATCCTTCAAGCCTGTCAAATCCTTCAAATCCTTCAACCGTTTCAATCCGTTCAATCTCGTCAAACCTCCGTGGCGAAGACGTATTGCTAATTATTTTCCCCTCGTCTACAAACGGACTCAATTCTTCGCTGACAAAAGTTACAAACTTGGTATAGTTCGGTATATGTTTAAGATTAATAATAATCCTGAACACGGTGTCATAAAACGCCTTGCTGTTTGTTCTGTTGACAAGCAACATGTGTTCATTGTTCATATTAAAAACGCGAATAATCCAAGATTGTATAGTTTTAAGATGATAACACTGACACAACGGATAAGAGCATCTCATATTGTAACAGTTTGAGTGTCTCGGATCAATCAAGCGTGGATCTCTTTTGAAATTATAGATGTACGGAAAAAGTTCTTGGATTTTAATCAGCCCTTCTTCGTCGCATTTTAATATTGTCGTCGGCGACAACCCGCGCAGCTCCTCCAGTAAAGATCCTGTTGTAAGATCCAGATCAGAATAAGCTTTAACGCGAGACAATATCTCTCTGTGTGTTTTCGGATCTATATGCTTAATGATTTTGTACTTGAAAAATTCTCTTGGTTCAGAGATCAACAGAAAATTTTCCAAATATGCGTTAAGCAAATTAGAATGTCCTGCGACCATCTGGAAACATTTGCGATTTAATATTAAATTTGAAGACAGTATCAAATCTTCTGTATTATAATACCGGAGTTTGATCTTCAAATGATTAAATTGCACAGAGTGTTTAGTTATTTTAAAACCACATTTCGTAAGAAATGCCGCGTCTAAGGTTATTCCATAACTATGCTTTTTAACAGAACGCAAATCCAGATCATATTCGCTCATATTCGCTTCTAACCGTGAACTTACGAGACGGTACAAATCAATATTGCGCATTAAATCACGATGAGACAACGGAAGATCTTCGATATCCTCTTCAGACATCGTTGATAGCATATTAACGAATTCTTTCATGGTGTGAAATATAAACTTTGACTTTGCGAGATCGTATGTCAGTCTGAGGGTCTTGTTTTCATTTAAATAATCTGTTCGTTCAAGCGATAATGACTGTGACATTCCTCCGGCATCTACGCTTGCGCCCGTAGTTAAGCCTTTTTCTTTGACATTTACTTTTGTTACTGAAATTTCTTGTACTCCAAAAAGTTCAGCAACGTAAATAATCTGGTTGAGAGAAAATTCTTGCTTTACACTTTCGTAAAACTCTGGTTTGACAGCTATGAGTTGATTTTTAAAATAAAAACAACTGTACAGTGTACCGGACTCTTTAACATCGTTATTGTCATAGAAGACGAGTCTTGTGTTTGTTTGATCGATAATATCGTCATGTGACACGTCTCCTTCGCTGTGATGATCGTGATCATCGCCTCCGGCGTGTGCGGTATCTTCTACGTTATAATATGCTTTTCTATAGGCTGCATCAGTCATCTGTTGAGATACAGTAGGCAAAACAATAGCCGTATGTAGATGCCTGCCTGGATTTAAAATCTCGAGCGGGGCAGCTACTCTTCTCGTTAATGGAGGAGTGGACGGCAGACGAGAGTGTATGTTAGTATCTACGATATCCTTTGATGGACGATGCCTCTGACTTTTGGTTTTTATGGTTTTGATGATGCCGCATGAGTTATACAATACGCCATGTCTTGTAAATTTAAGAACCTTTCTTGTGTCTACGCAGTACAAAAGAATAAATTCTTGCTTGAGTTTCTTCTTTCTTAGTGCCGCCTTCATTGTTTTGATAACATCTTCCTTTGTATCCTTATCTACCGTATAAAGTACAATCATCTTATAATAAGCCGCTAATATTTTGTCAACATTCAGAAGAAACAATGTTTTCTTTTCTTCTGATGGTTCTGTTCTGGTTCAGATTCAGTTTCATAATTTAAAACGTAGCGAGGTTCTCAGCCGAGTCAACGCCCTGAACGCCACCCTCCTGGCCCTCGAAGCCTTCAATCTGGCCACCCTCAAACCCTTCGGCCTCACCACCCTCAAAACCTTCGGCTTCAGCCTCGACACCCTCCTCGCCCTCGCCGCCATCCTGGCCTTCAAAACCCTCGTAGCCGCCACCAGTTACCATGTTGTAACCGATACCGAAGCCGGCACCCTGACGAGCACTGGTCCCTACAAATGGGCTGAACATATCAAGAACGGCGAATGTAGCGGCAGCAGTGATACCTATGAGGAGGATCTCAAGCGCATTAATGTTCTTGCGTGGAATAAAGAAGGCAGCGACGGCGACAGCCAGGCCCTCGAGAACGTACTTGACGAGTTGTGTAAGATCGATCGAAAAAAGCATTATATATAAGTTATATATTTTATTTTTGAGGCTCTTTAGCCATTTAACCGGTTAAAACGATTTAACTCTTTAACCGGTTAAAACAATTTAACATTTTAACCCTTTAACCGGTTAAAACGATTTAACATTTTAACCGGTTAATCCTTTAACCGGCTAAACTTTTTTAACCAAATCAATCCTCCTTTAAATTATCTGCGAGTCGTACGATTCGGCTGGCCGGGAAGACCTGTAAGCGAACGATTAGCGATTGAAGCCCCTAAAGGTATATGGTAAGGCATATCGTCTATAAATATGTGAACATGCGGCGAAATCAACAGCGTTCCATCCTTAACATAGTAAGAATTTGGTTGACGCAGACTAAACTGGAATTTTCCGCTGACGATAGGAATAATTCCTTGGTTAGGCGTCCCTTGGTATGCCATATCTGGATTAGCGAAAGGCAACCCAGAACCCATTAGACTGGACCGATGATCAGCCGGAGCAGCCGCCTTATAAGCAAGACTATTGGCCCTTGAGTAAGGGCATTTTCCAACAACGTGGATCATATCATTGGTATAGGTAACAGATACGGAACATTTATCATCGTTACTCGTGAAAAGACTCATTATATTTATCGCAAATATAAATTAATACGTTGTGTTTAAAGATTAATAATAATAAGCAATAATAACGATGACATTTTTTTCCTTATTAACGGACCCTAAAGTACTATTGATTATTGCTGTACTGGCTCTACTAATTGCTCTGGGTGTTTATGCTTGGAGACAATCAGGACAGATGGAAGAGCTTAAGTTAGAGCACGATAAGATGATAGAACAAGTCAAGCACGGAATAGTATTATCAGAATCTAAGAAAAGTCTGGCAAGATTGCGTCCAGATACAGTTTCTAATATGTCAGAAGAAACCGCAACTCAGATCGCACAAGACGCTGACGCCGATGTAGAATCTGAAGGTGCATGTGACGCTGACGCTGAATGCGAAGTAGGATGGGAGGACGAGGAACACAATGCTTATATCAAGGAGATAATTCGTATCAACGATAGCAAGCGTGCCAAGGACGATGATTATTATGTCGCAGAGCAGCAGCAGTCAGGACATAACGGTCCGGTATACGATAGCGGGGAGGAAGAAATTGTATTTGACAATTACGCTGATTCAACAGACGAATCGGCACAAGCCGAGATTTTAGCTCATGTTGAGAAGGAGCTTAATTTAGCCAGAGAGATGGCCGTCACATCAACGCCGCAGGTACAACAGATTGTTACATCGCCACCTGTTGAATCAAAGCAGAAGCCAAAGCCTTTGAATTCTGTATCCAAGCGGTCAAAAAAACAGTCTGCTCCGGTTGCACCAATTGCTCCGGTTGCATCAGCTGCTCCGGTTGCACCGACGCAAACAGCACCTGCGCCAACCGAGACCGCTCCAGCATTGCCGGCTTTACCTGCAGGCAAAATTAAGGTTGTAATCGGTAAAAAGGCAACCTAAGGCAAAAAATAAATATATTTAACGTTATAATATAATGAATAACGTTAATCATGATTTCCCGGCCTTAATGTCTGACGGCCGCCATGCCACAGATTACCGTCCGAGCTGCGTTGCTTACAACTTAATTATGCAACACAACGGGCTTAAAAACAGCCATCAGCAGCGACTGTTCATGCAGCGTAACTCTGAGCAGCTGCAGGCTATCAACCTTCGTCATTTCACGCATCTTGCGAAGGGCAGCAAGGTTTACCGTCATGTCGACCCCAATGGTCATGACGCATTTTGGCGTGCGTACAAGGCGTCCCTTACGCAGTAAATTTTATCTCTTAATGGGTAATGACGGTACTATTAAACGACGTAATCCTAAAGACAGGGATTATTGAACATATAGGATCGCGACCTACGGAATTTAGCTTGTTCTCGGGTCTTACTTTTACCCGTGTAATATTTGTTATTATTCTTCCGGTGTTGATATTGATATCGATGTCTTTTATCCTCAAGAGAAGATACGAAGCAAAGAAAGCCAAAGACGAAATTATATTAAATGGGTTTTACAGTCCTATTGATTAGTCCCGCCTCCTCTTAGTCGAGCTCTCCATTCCATGAATGTGCTACAGCCCATTGATAAATTACAACTGGCGCAACAAGGATAAAGATTATTTATATTTGTTTCGCCGTTATTGCTCTCTGCTATATCATGCGCACAATGAAATGTCTCCATCTTAATTTCATTGTCGCAAAATGGACAAACGGACATTCGTACAGACGCACCGCAATACCTATTCCATACTGCCATCCGTAATGCGGATGGTATTTTTTCTTTGGTACGAACAATTGTAAAAGATGACTCATGGCTCATTCCCATGACATCTAATAACTTTGTAAAATAATTATAACCAAAGTCCATTCCTAATCTACAGCCAAAGATGTCTGCTGTTGCCAACATAGATTGTAGCCGCTTAACCGTATCGTTTCCGTTATGTTTAAACGCACTCGCCGTCTTTTCGTTTAATTGTTGAATATGTCTGTCAAGTTTAAGTATTAGTTGATCTGGTTTGACATCAAGTTCTAAAATTTGTCCAATAGCTTGCTCGAACATCGCGCGACTAATACGCGGACGATTTACCGTGCCGCCGATAACAGTGTCTCGAAACAAGGGTTGTGCCCGTTCTCGACATTTAGGCGTACCGTATTTATTATAAAAGTAAGAAGCCACTTCGTTTACAGAGGAACGACGTATACCTTGAGGCATTTCTGCTACAGGCAAACTCATATTTGTCTGATTAAATAGGCTCTCGGCTTCTTCCTTATTTGTTGTTTTGATTTCTTGTAGATAAACACGTAAATCTGTCCCGTCTTCTTTCAGTAACCGTGTAAATGCTTTTAGGCGATGGTTCCCGTCTAACAGATATGTTGTTTCTGGCGTTGTTACCGTAATAAGACAACCCGTAAGCTTTGGTTCATTGCCTTGTAATAGCTGTGTTTTAACTCCTTGATATATTCTTTCAATATGTTCAAGGTCTGATTCGCGTTGAAAATCCGGTATAGTAAACCGTTGTACAAGTTCCGATACGTAATGAATTGACAAAGTATCAAATGGAGCTCTGGTTAAAGAAGACGAAGGTTCTGTCATTGGTACTTTTTTATCTTTCAATAAATTTTTAGTCCGAATAGTCTTCGGTGGAATTAATAGGTTTCGGCTTGAGACTTTTTATGACATTTTTAAGTTCCGTTGGGTCAATCGTTAGTCTTAACTTTCCTCCTGTCGCACTTGAACCTGTTTGAGGTTGAAACTGAAACTGAGGTTGAAACTGAAACTGAGGCTGGCATTGAAACTGAGGCATGGGCGGAGGCGGAGGTACGACTGCCTGATTCACCGGTGCCTCAGACGGACCAAAAATATGGTCTAAAATACATTCCTCCAAGAATACACGTTCTACGGAACTTAATACTATTTGTTGTGCTTGCCATACGGGATGTATCCCTTGGTCATCGTAATATAAGTATGCCGGACATATGAATTGGTCGGCATACTTACCATATGTAATTTCTTCCGCGTCAACTTTTATAACATTTGCATTTCGACCAGCCACTCCGTCTCCTGTCCGTGTCTTTTTATAAATAACCGTCGCAGCTGGTCCGCCTTTCATCGCATGTACGAGTTTCAGCTGAAAATAAAAATCGTCCTGCAATGTTCTTCTTTTCATCGCTGTTCTGTATTTTAGACATGTAGTCGGTTTAGCGGGCCATGATTTATGGCTTTCTGTAAACGCGTTTATTAATGCTCTGTCAACTTGTTTTACAAACTGAAAAAAAGCCCCTATTTCAGAATCTATATCTTTATTCGACATGTTCAGACAGTAACTATACGCTGTCTGTTCGTTATATCGTTTAGCGCTGAATTTCACTGGCAACCGCGGTGTTTTAAAGATAGGTCTGACGGCACAGCCTTTATCTCTGTACCATATCTCGCTAAATCCACCAGAAGGAGGTTTCAGTAAAATATTTACAGGGTCAAAATCCTCCATAGAAATGAGTTTACCATTCATTAACAATAATTATGGTAAAATATTTAAATCGAGTATTTCTCGCGCAGTATCTGCATTTCTGACGCCAGGTCACCGAGCTTGTCGTGGTCTACTGTTTCCAACACAAAGCATTTGTCTGCTGTGCACCGTACCGGAAATTCTTCGAGACCATTAAATGGTTTACCTGGTACTAATTTGAGATTAAATTCGGCGGCAACTTCTGTCGCCTGATTGTATGATTCGCGCCCGGCAGGAATCTCTATGACAAAATGCGTACCACCGTCGTAAGTTACGTTGAATATTTGGAAGGTTTCATTGATAGCTTCACTGGGATTATAATAACGATGTTCTAAATCCATTGCGAAACTGAGGCCGCCTGGTCGCGTCAGATGGCAAATAATATACATACAACCATTCTTTGCCGGTAATACTTCCATGATCTTTTCTCTGCTCTTCTCTTCTAATTAACAATTTCTTGTAGGTAAATGACATCTGTATGGGTATGAAGGCCTATCTTCTTTTGATTTACAAGAATACCATTCAGCACAATAATGAGTTGAGCGAGCGATTTATCATTTACACTTGTGTCAAAACCCTTCCACGCCGGCACAATGATAGCGTTGCCGAGATTTTCAACCATGACGCTTCTGCGGTCATCAATCATGATTGTATTATGACGTTTGATAGAATCGTGCTTGTCGAAAACGGAACTAAGGGGTTTCGTGTAACCTCCGTCAGGGAATAATCTAAGATCGCCACGGGTCTTTACGAAAGCAAGTCTAGAATATTGTTCTGGTTTCATAATATTCTTTATAACCTGTCTTGCGTAATCTGCCGTCGCCGCCGTCCATATGCTAACCGTACGGAATCGTTTAAAAATATAACGAAGAAAGATTTCTAAATTCGGTCTTTTTTGACCATAATACCAAAGCGTTTGTCTTGTGACAGGATCCGTCAACTGGAATTTAAAATCATACTGGCGTTTAGGATTGGTGGTAACAGATACCAATGTTTCGTCCAGATCCAAAACAATATTCATTATAAAAGCGTACGATATTTAAATATTTAAATTTTACAGATGCGTATAAACGTAGGTATATTGTCACGAATGGACAATTCGCGGTCGTAAACGAAATATCCCAGCTGCTCGAGCTGATAAATATGGTCAAGGTTTCCGAAAACGCTGTTATCGATGTATCCTTCTACTACCTCTGGGTCGATTAAACTATTAAAGCCGGTATAAAACCAGTTGTAAAGATAATAGCGGGCCTGACACGGAGTCTCGTCCCAAGAGGAAGAAATCCAGTGTATCTTTTTAGTGTCGCTGTGTACCACGGAGAGATCTATACATGCCGAAAGAACCGGTTGTTGGCAATTTGTAAGATTAATATCCGTACACGTGATACACGGACCATAACTCAACTGTACTGAGCGCCCCTTGTTAATCTTCCCTGGCTCTATTCCGTAATCGGATGTATCGATGTATATTACATCCGACAATGGATAATGTTTTGTCTCTTTCGAGAAATGTAGACTTTTTGGCCCGCAGACATATTCCGTTTGTTTTGCGCGCCAATTATCGATATTTACCTTCATCGGCTTTAAAACTCCGAGGGACTTTTCACTGTGTTTGAAAAGATATTTGTTCAGTAGCGTAGCGATAAATTGTATTTTAATATTACCCATCTGGCAACCGTGAAGATAAAATGCTTTTAAAACCTGAACAGGAACATGACGAGATTTTAGACCTTTGATTGTTAACAAGTATGGGTTTTTCTCGTCTACGTCCCAACCCCGTTTGGAATAACGGAAGTTATGAATGTGGTATGTATCGAGACGAAACTGCCTGATGTTTGTTATCTTGTCAAAAAAACCAGATATATACACATCTTTAACTCCGTTGACGTCTGTCTGTGATGTTGTAACAATATCTGTTACCCCGAGAAGAATATCGAGAACCTTGATGATATAATCGAAAATAAGCACAACTGTAAATCCGCCATTTGTTTGATCTTCGCTTGTATACCCAATTGCTGGGTCGTTGGAATCCGCGCCGCAGTTTAACCTAAGTTGAAAATGCATTTTCGGTTGCGTCACTGCTTTAATAATTCTGTCGATATTTGTAACTTTTTCGTCGCAATGATAAAGATAAATATTTCCATCGCGAATCATAGACAATGTGTACTGAAAAATTCTTTGATGTTCTGACCGTACAGATACTGTCTTGATATGCCGAAGTTCAAGATAATCAAAATCTTCTTGAATGCTCGAGATTCGCGAAGAGTCTTGACGATCATCGATAATAGCATAACAAACACCGTTGCGTTTTTTTGCCAAACGGTCGTTATCATACAATGTCTTTAGGTGTCCTATATGGAAAAAATTATTACGATAATACATACGGCTAATGATGGCTGCGTTCATTCTGATGTTCTCTTCTGCTGTCATTGATGTGGTGTTGACATGAAATAGTGATCATTTTATTTTGTTGGGTAAATTAAGTTAATGCCGCCGACAGCACCGTTATCAAAATGCGAAAAAGGGTTTTTATCTGCAATGCAAAAATCCCCGCATAAAAGTCTGCCAGACATTGTAAAAACCGTAAAGACCGGTACAAGATGTAAAACAATTAAATCTAAATCAAAAACAACGTCTCAGCAGCAATCAACGTCTCAGCAGCAATCAACGTCTCAGCAGCAAACATCATCGTTGAGACCACTTTACCCGAAACTGGATGAACTTATTAATATGAAAGGAGGATCAGACTTCTCGTTGGCGGTTATCGACAACTATATCATCGGTATAACAGATGAAAAAGGAGATCTTCATTTGGCACGGCCACGTCTTTTTATGGATCAAAAATTCAAAAATTGATTAAAAAGTCACATTAAACACAGGACAATGACTTCCGAACAGACACAAACCGTCCAAGCATTAGTAGCGACAATCCTCGAGGGGTGCGATTTAGACGACTACGATTATTATATCTATAACAACCGGTTTTTCATTCCCGTTGAAGTTTGTCTTGACGACGATGTTTCTAACAAAGAAGGCTTGCTTCATATTTGTACAAAGGGAGTACATCCTCAAAAGGATAGGTTCGATCGACCATACGCTGTTCATACTGTAGCTAATTTGTTTAGTCGTCTCCTGTAGAAAATCACCGAAAATCACAGACGAGTTCCGTAAATGTCTCTTGTGGTTCAATATACTGTAAGCCAATTACATCGCGTGCCCACGTTCCGGCAAGGTGTTCGTTCGTACCATAGTAGGCCTGTTCGCCTTCATATGTAAGAACCGGTAACGGATTTATATCCGAAAAAGTCTTAGACCTTTCTAAATCTACAAATAAGTTCTTTGTGTAGTTGAGCGCATACCGATAAGATATCGGGAAGCCGAAATTTATAATATTTTGCTGTCTCATTTCATAGCGATCATCATTGCATATTTGGTACAGATTTTTCTCACCGTCTGCTTCTGGATCCGCGTAATCTCCTGCCCAAACTATACGGGACTTGTAGTACATACCGTCTTCGCTGAGAAGCCACATAATTGTATTCATGACTGGATCACCGAAGTAAGAATGTTCCATTAATTTCGCATAGCTGGGACGTACATACGTACGCACATGCGTTCCGTCTTCCGATAGAATAATTGCTTTGAAATATTGTCCCATTTTGTTATTTTTTGCAACAAAATCATTTTTTGTTTATTCATATAATGTCTAATTTTTTGTACTGGCTAACAAATGAAACGCATACGCTTCACAAGGAAGAATTTGTAGAATTTCTCACGCGTAGCGGAATTCAGTGTATGGATATTGGAGCGTTTTATAACGACATTGACAGCAATGGATTCCTTAACGATACAGTTAATATCGTTATGTTTTCCTTTTTATACGACAATGATTGGTTGACATTCGAGGGTCGGTTTCGCGACTTGTCGAAATTCGATCGGAGCATTCCGCCGACTGCTAATTTTATATTTAAGTTCTCGGAGCCTGCTTCTCGTTAAGCTTTAAATTTACTTTGACTCGCTCTCGCCCTCACCCTGCTGAAGGCTCTTGAACTCGGCGACCTCCTCCTTAACCTTCTGGTTCTGCTTGTCCTGCAGCTTCTTCTGAAGACGCTCCTTGACTGAGCCCTTGGCACCAGTCGGCGCCGGGTTCTCCATCATCTCCTTCTTACGCTCCTGATAGAACTTATCACGAGCCTGCATGCCCTCGTGGTACTTACCCATGAGTTCGTTAAGCTTGGGAAGCATGTACTCCTGATCCTGAACCTCATCGGCATCCATATCGACTGGGAACCATGTGCCGACCTGGACAACGTAAGCGTGGATGCCAGGCTCGATGTTATCACGGAGAAACTGGGCGCGGTCACGTGCGTCCTCAAAACGCGAGTACGAACCACGGATCTTGAAACCACGCAGGCTGTTAGCGTCATTGTTAGCCTCATCGAAAACATGATCCAGACGTGTGCGGTTCTCAGAAAGGAAAATCTTGTACTTGTCAAGAATCTCCTCGCTATCCAGAGTGTACTGGCGACGGCACTCCTCGACATACTCGTCCTCATCAATAAGCATGGTGTGGTACTTCTCGTTAAGAAGACGGTACATATGCTTGTCCTCCTCGTCTACCGAAGTCTTAAGGCGGTCAAGTGTCTCCGAAATCTTGTTATTCATCTCAACAGAGAGCTTCTTGGCCATCTGCATCGCCTGAGCGGTGAGAGTCTTGTTAATGTCCTCTACCATGAAACGGTTGGCGTAGTAAAGGTTCTTCTCTACTACCTTGTCCTTTGGGTTAACAAACGAAACAACTACGTAGTTCTGACCATTAATAATAGGATCCTGCTTAAGGTGATCAACGACTGGCTGGTTGGCAATTGACGACATATTTAATATATCATACATTTACTTTTTAAGTAATGAACGCAAATGAAAAAATATTTTCCGGTATAAGATTATAAATGTTTCAGCTCGATTTAAACTTCGTTAATGTTATTCAGCGTGCTATTAAGTACCTGGTCGAGGGCCTCGCCGTAGCCGTCGCCGCTTATTACATTCCTGCCAAGAAGATGAACCTTCAGGAGATTGCCGTTATTGCTCTGACTGCTGCGGCATCCTTGGCCATTCTCGACCTCCTTGCCCCGGCTGTCGGCGTTGGTGCCCGTCACGGTGCTGGCTTCGGTATTGGTGCCAGCATGGTCGGTGTTAACCGTTTCATTGGCGCTCCTACGGTACCCAGCCTTTAAATGAAATGATTCAAAGTAACAACATCTGATTTTACTTTGATACATTTATCTTTTACTTCGCTCCTAATCTACTGAGTCTACTAGAAAGCATATCATTGTGTGACAAGAGACTAACGGTGTAGGCGCTAAACATATCTGCGTCGGAAGCCATGCCGCCTACACTAATACCTTTGTTTCTTGTACTGCTCCTATCTATGGAACTAGTCGCTGTGCTGCTCCTATCTATGGAACTAGTCGCTGTGCTGCGCTTTGAACTTGTTGTTGCGCGAGAAGTACGAGAAGTAGTTGAACCGCGCGAACTACTGCTGATAATGTCAATATCGGTAACAGGTGTAAATTTAGATCTCGTTGATTTTGGTTCAATGTCGAATACTATTTCTCCTGCTACAAGATCGTCTATGTTTACATCTTCGCCATCGCCATCGCCTTCTAATTTAACGTCAATTATAGTAGAATTTGACGAACGCATGTCATCTACTGTGAATTTTTCATCGTCGTTGTCATTGGCCGGAACCGGTATAGTAACATTAGCGACATTAACATGAGAATTCTGAATGTCGTCACCATTTACAATAACGTCCTCGTTATCGGATTCAGATGAGGATTCAATGGCAGGCGGTGCGCGTTCCGATCTTTCCGAAGGATCGAAGGTGATTGTCATATTATCAGGTGCCATATCATCATCGTCTATTGTTAACTCTGACGCCGAACGCCCAAGCCCACCCAAATCTAATTCCGGAATGTTACGCGCAGGATAAGACGGTGTATTTTTAACTGGTACAGCAATAGAAGGCATTGTCTCTTCGTCGTCGGAATCGTCGAGCAGTGTCTTGCCTCGGTTCAACATATTCATACGATCGCGAATACTGGGCTTAGCAGGCGTTGGATAAACAGGCGGACGTTCAATGCCATTTAATGCCGCTATTAACTGATTGAGATTCACGCCACTGCGTACAGCTTGCTCTACGCCTTCTCTGACAAATATTTTCAACTGTGGGACATTTTGATCAATAAGTACATCGGGTCTCATCCAAATGCTTCGCGCAACATTTATATAAACTTCGTGAATAAAGGCTCCGCCATACGGACCAGTCAAAAGCGAAGAGTCTAAACTATCGCATTTAATACCAGCTGACCGCAGCGCGGTTAATGCGTAACTCGTGTAACTATTTGTAATCAGGTCTGAGAGATTTTTCTCCGTAACGCCAATTTTAGATAATGACTCTAATAAAACACGGTAGTCTGAGTTAATTTTATGAGCCGAAAGATGCGAGATGCCTTCCATGGCAGTCTGTATAGAAAATTTAACCTTGTATCCACCGCATAAACGAACAATTTCGGCATATGTTTTAAGAAATCCTTGACATACGTGATTTAACAGCATGTCCTGTAGATTCGCCATCCATATCTTATGTGATTCCATATACATAGCAGTATTAACAAATTTTTAATTACACAACGAAATATTAAAAAACAATGTAAGTAAGTATATAAGTAAATGTCAGGCACTTTTGAGCGTCAGATTTATGATACTGCTGCGTACCAGGCGCAAATTCGCCAGACGACGGCCCCGATGTCATACATGTTAAATCCCTTGCGCAATGATGTCCCGCGCCCTGTTCGTATGTCAGAACCAGGTTTCAGTGCTACGTCCGGTGTTAGTGTTACTCATATGCGTCCAATGATTGATGTAGAATCCGATTTGTTTGGTATGGATATTAAGAATACAAAGGATCCTAATCAACAGTTTCAGCCGCGGTGTCCGCAGTGTGGGTGCGCTACAGAGGGATACCCATGCGGTACCGGCCTCAACACTGGATGCCCCAACTGCAGCGAGAAGTTGTTCCATCTTCCTCAATCGGGTTTTCGTCAGGATGCTACACGCAGCAGCAACCCGCTCTGCACAGCACGGGAACTTGGTATTAACCGTTTTCAACCATTGAATATACAGCCTCAGGATGAGCGCCGTTGGCTTCATCAGGCCGAGGTTGGCGTAAATTACCGTATGGTTGTTAAGGATAACCATGTTCCGTGTGTTCCAAAGTTAATAGATCAGACAGCAGCCCTGCCTACTGGCAGAGGGGAGTACCGGTCTCCCATACTCCCCAACGGTACAATGGGTACATTTATTGCTCCTATGACGAAGCATGCGCGTGCTCGCAGTACGGTCGGATTTTAATTTAACAAATCAAATTAATTAACCAAAGTAAGTAAGGCACCAAGTAAGTAAGTAAGGCACCAACCAAGTAAACGCGGATTTTAACTTAAATGAAATCCGGGTTAGAATTATCGTCGCTGTCTGTGCCGTCTGCCTCCGATAAATCGTCATCGCTAAAATCATCGTCGGCGTCGTCAATGGTATCTTTTTTACGTCCGCGAGCAGCCTCCTCTACTTCGTTAACTGCGCCCTCGAGTGCCATGACAATATGCGGAGGAATCATAGATGAATCCTTGTAGATAAGCGCGAGTTCACCGTACTGCAAAAGAACAAATGAACCCACGGCAATACGCTGACGACATTTAGGTGGCGTAATAGACCCCTTCATGCGAACCTGTTCCAACTGGGCCACTGACGCATCGGCATAAGAGTAATACTGAACTGTAGTATAGCGACCAGCGCCACCGTTGTAACTTGTAATGATACCATAATTCTCGAACTCTCCCTTAGCCTCGCGTACCGTAGGAGGATGAAAACGCTTGCAGCGGCGACGTTTACCTTGAACCATGTTGCTTTCTTCTCTTTCTCTTGTGTGTATCTTAGTTTTATTCATCAATTTTATTTACCTCTCCGTATGGCCTTGCATTAAGATGACCTCCGCAATAAATATCAGGAAGTCTACAGCGCCGACTACAGCGCTTACCGGTACTAACACGCGCCCGACACATTTCGTCTTCGCTGATCTTTTTCTTACTTGTCGTGGCTGACAATTCAGCTTCTCCTGAACCTGGTACACCGGCACCTGAACCAGCAACCGATGACATATATTTATCTTTCAACTTATCGAAAGATAAATCTTCTCCTTGTGCTACCTTGCGTAGAAAAGCCTCCATCTGTTTACGTACCTCTTTTTTAATGGTATCGGAGATGTGCTGATTTAAATCTGTAATAGACGGAATACGAACCTCGACTTGTGAGATATCCATGTTTTTGTTTGTTCTATAGCTGTCAATTTTACATCTAAAATTGACAGCAACCGTTAATTCAATCAATCAAGCAACAGATCAGTCAACAGATCAAACATGAGAACTTTTAGTCGTCAACTCATAGAAAAAATCGGGTCGCCTTATTGGCAAATTTATTCCATGATTACGTGCGGCGGAAAGGTTATTTCTACAGGCTATAACAGACCTTATGAATATGGATTTCGTAGCAACGGAAAAGATTATCTTCGACACGCAGAGTGTGACGCGATCCTGAAACTACCGGATAAGTACCGTTCTAAAAAGAAGAAGTTGCGACTGTGGGTGATACGGAACGGATATAAAAACTGCAAACCGTGCAAGGATTGTCTGCAGTTTATATCTGAATCTGGGTACAATGTTAAAAATATTTATTATTCTGACCAAGGTTGTTTGTGGGACGAGCATTTTAATACAATCGACACAGAGCATCGTTCGATGGATTCAATGCATGCCTCATTGCTAAAGACGTTTAAACATTAAACATTAAACATTAAATATTAAACATTAAACATTTAAATTTGACAGCGCAGAAATCCGCAAAACCTAAAAACCTAAAAACCTAAAAACCTGGAATTGACATTTCTGCGGAACTCGGAGCGGATTTCTTGGCGCTTGATTCTATCCAGTAGTTTGAACACGGATAAGTTTCAGGATTGGCTTTACAGTAGCGCGCAGGATCATTGTAATAACCGTTGCAGACAGCTCCTATTGCCGAACCTGTCTGCGGCTTTACCTTGCGAAAAGAAGCACCTTCATCAATTGACTTGAAATCGCGAGTCTTCAAAGCGTCTTCGCTGTACTGTTCCTGCCATTTTTTCTCAACATTTTTCCAATCTGATAAAACCCCGGACGATATTCCAAAACCGCATAACTTTGTTACCATCTCGGAGTTTTCAAAACTATGTAAGTTATCCGATGGCCATACCGTTGTCTTTTTTCCTGGAACCGAATCAGGGTCTTCTGGAAGAATTTGATTAATGGCAGGCTGCGATGTACACGTTTGAGACACAACTGGTTTCATGATACGATCATCGTTTTCGGAATTAAACGAAGCATTATTAGCCTTTGCCTTACCCTCATCTCCTCCTGCTGTGAGCATTGGTACAAATAACACTGACAGTACGATGCCGACAAGTAGATATATCCAAAGTTTCATTATATCTTAAAGATAAATATTTTTCCGCATTAATCGTGAAAAATGAAGGGAACACCCACCAACAAATAATGGATAACAATAGCATGTATAGTATTATGGAACAGGTTCTCGGTGGACCTATGTTCGATAATGAAAATTTAACTGTCTCTATCGGCGATTGCTCTTGTCCAGAGTGTGGAATGGATGCTTTAATGATCAACGGTTCCGACAGCGTATGTTCTTCATGCGGAGCCAACATGGGATCAGATATTGATTATCGTCCAGATTGGAGAAACGACAACGGAACAGGCGAAGACATGAGTCGCTGTAATCTTCCGCGCAGCGAAATGCTTCCAGAGTCATCGTTAAGCACGTGTGTCAGACTTGATTACCGAGCAGGGAAAACAGCATATGATATGAAACGAACAATGATATGGAACAGTATACCACACAATGAACGCGCCATGAAAACAAAGATCGAAGATATCTCTTGTATATGTCGCGAAAACAACGTACCTGATATCATTATGGAATACGCACAAGAAACGTATCATTCTATTATTCGTGCCTTGGAGGAACGGAAAGACGTACGGCGTCGCGGTAAAAACGACAAGGGTCTACAGGCTGCAGCGCTGTTTATATCTTATCAAGACCAACATAAACCCAAGACATACAAGGAGATTGCTGCGATTTTCGGGATAGAATCAAAGTATGTATCAGACGGAATAAATTTGTTTCACGATCTTCTGCGCCCTGACGCTAAAGTTTCGGTTTATACTGATTTTATCGAAGAGTTTTGCGACAGTCTAAACATGATTCAGGAACATAAATCTCGGGTCACAAATGTAGCAGATAAAGCCGATAGTCTTGGAATTTTAGAGACGAATACTCCGGCATCTATGGTTGCCGGATGTATTTATTACGTCGTTACGGAATATGGTCTACCAGTAAAGCCAACGGAGATCGCGTCACGGTGTAATGTTTCTGTGCCTACAATTTTAAAAGTTAGCGAGAAGCTATTCAAGCGGTCATTGGATTTATTAACGTGAACAAACAGCACCGTAATAATAAACGCTATTTTGACGCAAGCACCAGTCGGCGCTTTCTACTTTGAGACTGTAATTATTAAATGCCGTATGTAATTTATTGTTATCGAATTTCACCGTATCGTCTCCGACAAAAGTCCACGACATTCCTAATTTGCCCTCACCAAAGAGCATAACTTTGCCCGTCGGTATTTTTGCGTCAATATTTACTGATTGTAATACTTGCGTAAGGATCTCCGTTGCTTTAATGTCCACATCTACAATTTTGTCAGCGTCAACAGGCAAAAGATGAATGTATACGAGATCATAACCCAAATCCATTGTATTTATATTGTAAATTTGAATTTAAATCAAACTTACGGTTAAAGTGTTAACCAATTAGCCACTGAACGGCTAAATCTTTAAATGTTCACGGAATGTAAGACTCCAGCGTTCATCTGAACACTCCGGTTCAAAAGGAATACCATGTAGAAAATTCCGTTGAGAACCACCGGCCATAATGAACAAGGAATTGTCGTCAAGTTCTAATTCGTAGCGAACATCTTTTTTGGAAATATGCGTCAAGACGAGTTTGCGTGTCGCTCCAACAGAGAGCCCTACGATCGTTGGGCGTTCGCCAAAACTACTTTTATTATCTCGATGCGGATGTATGCAACTATCCCCATTTCGATAGTAGTTTACCAGGCAGCTGTTAATCATGGGCTTGTACAACGCTTCGGTTTGAATCTGATTTATACGTTCTTGAACAAGTTCCTGTACGTCACGCAAAACATCTGGATACGGATGAGCATCCCAACGAGGGTATCGAGCAACCCATCTTTCGCAGAAATATTTATTGTCGTTATGAAACCATAGCTGTTCACGCGGAACCTCTGACCCAGAGTCCGTGAATCCCTTGCGGTACTGTAGTGTTTTAAGCGTCAGTAATAATTTTTCATATGTATCCGGAGTCAAAATATTGGCGATGCGGATGAGAAACGTCTCTTCGTCTCCATCCCTGTGAATAATCGTCTCCATTAAGATATTTATTTGTACAATACCTTCATTTTTAAAATTTAAGAGGCAATGTAGAGAGATAAAACTATAAAATACAATGAAGAGTAGAGCAGAGCGTCTCGCTACGGCAAACGAGGTTAAACTTGTATGTATGGAGCATCAGCTGAGCGATGATATTGGCACGCAGGTTTTATATCGTATGCTTGACAAATACGTAGATGACGGAGAAACATACGTCAACAAAGAAATACGTTTGACGAAGCGATATGACCGTCCACGATACTTTCTTGTTAATTTGTACAATGACGAAGCTAAAAAAGACACTGTAGTGATTAAGTGTCGCGATTAAAAATCAAGGATTACTGATTAACAATTAACCAAAAATGATAAACAAGGGCAATTTAATTTCAAATGTCTGTCATTATTACAAAGCAACGGAAAGATAAGTTCTTAATTCTTGAACTATTTTTAGAGACGGCTAACGCTAACTCTAATCATAATCCTAACGCTAATCCTAACTCTAATCTTAATCTTGAACCTGTGTCAAAGTTAATCGGACTGTATCCTGATTGGGATCGCAATACAATGTATATTTGTGATATGTTTACGCACCCCGATCATCGTTATAAAGGATATGCTACGCAACTTCTTCGTCGAGCAATATGGGAAGCTCGACGAAACTGTTGTTTTTATATTAAAACAGACGACTGTTCTGATGGATTTGGCACAGAACACAATATATATGTAAATAACGGATTCATTTACGATGTAAATGGTTTACCGGAAATGACGTTGTATATCAACTCTGAGGATATTAAAGCTTAACGGCAGCCTTCTTTTTCTGAGACTTTTCAACACTCAAAATGGAGCCAATGCCCGTAGATATAGCGTAGCGCTTACCGCCGAGGTCTATTCTTCCATAACCGTCTGTGCTGAGCATTTCATATACAGCGTGATCAGCACCTTCTTCATTGCCTATACGAGCTGAAAATTTGGCAATGATCTTGTTATTTTGTTGAGAAAGTGTTACTTTGCGAGTAGCAAAAAGTTCATTGGCTTTATATATGCTATGATCGCTGTCGAATGTAAGTTCGTGATTAATAAATTTGTTAATGTCTTTAATGTATTTGAGAGTGTCAACATCCCAAACAGGTACCATATCGTCTGGGTCTGTTTCGTTTGTAAATATTTCGACATGAAGTTCAACAGTATACTTCGTTAATACCTTACCGGGCGTAACCTTACGCTTAGCGGGCATAGCCTTCTTGAGAGCTTCGGCAGCCTGCTTCTTAGCCTTCTTGAGAGCTTCGGCGGCCTGCTTCTTAGCCTTCTTGAGAGCTTCGGCAGCCTGCTTCTTCTGAGCCTTGAGCTTTTCGGCGGCCTGCTTCTTGGCACTCTTAAGTGCTTCGGCAGCCTGTTTCTTCTGAGCCTTCTGTTGGTCCTTCTGGGCCTGAGTCTTCTTTTCTATTGGCATATATATATATATATATATAAAAAATTCGAACCTGTCTTTAAAAATATTTCAAATTAATCCTTTAATTCGACGCCAGGAAAAATGTGTAGATGCTCTTAACGGAGACGACGTTGTGTCTCGATACTTACCAACTAAAGAACAACTAAGAGCCTATCCTTTAGCACTTCACCAGAGAAAATTTTCGCTTTGGTGAGAAAATTTTCTGAAAAGCCTATCCTTTTGGCTTGGTGAGAAAATTTTTGGATCTCACCAAGACCGCATTTTTCCACCAGCTCCAGAGGTGGTGGACCTGGTGAAACGTCACGGCGTGCAAAATTTTGTTCTTCTATTTTTTACTTGCTCACCGATCAGGGAGAAACTTGTTGCATCGCGATCTGGTGTCGACATGAACGGCCCTGCTTCCGTGACCGCTTCGTTAATTTTATTTTGCCGGCCCAAACGCCGGGCTGCCATATTTTTATTTTCATTTTTCTGGACCCCTCGCTGTTCTCCCGGCAAAATGTCGATGTTATGTAGCTTGGCCCAGTTGCCCAACCATGCCGCTCGCGATTGGATCACTATTAAAAAATTTGGCTCCACCAGAATGGCTATCCTTTTGCTCGGTGGCCGTTTCACCGAAACGAAATTTTTCTCACCGAGCAAATTTTCTTGGTGGCTGGTGAAAAACTAAAGGATAGGCTCTAACCGGCAAACGAGCTCAGAAGGACTCAGTCATGAAACTGGTAATACCCAGGACTATCCCATTTGTTATTACTTTTTTCTACGGCTTGAGTTTTGCCGTTCTCCCCTTTTTGTAATATGTATACTCGTCCTTGAATATCATAAAATTCTGTCACCGCTGCGTAAACATGATTTACCATTTCCTCTGGATCCAAAGCATCGGGCGTTTTCGTGGCATATGTTACGTTAAATATTATTGACTTATCAGAACCACGATATTTAGTCTTTGTGACAGTCCATTTAAGTAGGTCAGGGGTTCTTTTTTGTATCTTTGTATAGATTCCGTTGAGGTCGTTTTTGAGTTTTTTAGCCGCTGCTTCTGTAGTTACAGGCATATATGACGCTTCTTCTGTGTTTTGATCGACACCGGCTGGCCAACCGATATAGTAAAAAGCGGCAAGAACAGACATTTTGTATCCAGAGGCACGAGGAAGACCCTTTTCCTTTGATTGTTGAAGCTGTCGTTTATAGTCTACAGCGAGTTGTTTTATATTTTTACCTGAACCCTTGTGATCCTTGAGGTATTGTGCGAATGCTGAAAGAGGCATATATAATATTTAAACATATTTTTTGATTAACTGCGGATAATGTAATGTTTGCCTGGCGGCGTAAATCCGTTAAAGCTTGACGAACCAGCACAAGTATAAGCTCCGAAGTTTGTAACAAATACCCTATCGCCAATAGCCAATTTTGGAAGCGACGAATACTCTCCGCCGTTCAACTGTTTGTCCATAGAGTCGCACGACTGTCCAAAAATCGTAGACTTGAAAGTCTTTTCTGTGCGTTCATTGAATGCTTGAAACTGCGGAACAGCATAGTCGTACTTGATACAGTTAAACGAACCGTAAATTGTGTCATCTATTGTGTACATGTAAACCTTGTCACCTGATACGCTGTCTACCGTCGATTTAATACCAATGATGGTGTTAACCAGAGTATGCGACGATGTACACATAAACCGACCAGGCTCGCCGATAAAGCGGACGGTCTGTATATCTCCAAAATGCTTATCGATCGCAGTGTTGATCTCTGATGCTATCTGGCGGAAAGTTAGACCTGTCTGATGACCTGTCATTTGGCGGAAAGTCGATTTAACTCCGTCAACTCCAGGAAACCCGCCACCGATGTCAATAATCTCCATATTAAAACCGATTTCCGTAGCATAGTCGAAAATCACACGGGCGTCGCGGAAAGCCTTATCGAACTGTCCCATGACACGACAGTTGCTGCCCACATGCCAAGAGATTCCTACAATGTTAATCTCGTCCAACTTGGCCAACTTCAAGAGATCCTTGGCCTCCTCGAGTGAACTACCGAACTTACAACTGAAACTACACTCAGAACCAGAGTCGTCGACAGCAATACGAATGATACATTTTGCGTCAGGATGGTAGAGCTTAATCTTATCAAGTTCACTACGAGAGTCAAACGTCATGAGATCGACATCTACAGAGCGGGCATACTGAAGACTCTCCGGCTTCTTACAGGGATTAGCATAAATAATCTTGTCGTCTGGAACACCATTTGCCTTGGCCATAATAATCTCTTCGCGACTGGCGCAATCGAAACCGCAACCGAGTTTAGCTAATACGTAAAGAATCATTGGGTCAGGATTGCTCTTAATCGCATAATATGCCTGAACGCGAGGAAGGCATTCGCACCAGAGTTGGTACCGAGACTGAACCTCGTGAAGATCTACAATATAAAACGCCTCTGTACTGTTGATAGATTCAAGAAAATACGAAACAATATCATAAATATCGTCATTGAGGCCAAACGTATGAACCTTCGGCTTGATCTCATTGCGATCAACGATCTGCAGCTTATCGGAGATATCTACAAGGAACGATTCGGTGTCCATGTTCATCTGATTTTGAATTTCAAATAATCATCAATTTTGAAATCCAAAGTAAGTAATTAATTAAAACACTAACACCCCGGATCCCAATTCCGCCCTGTCAGATACCGGATCCCAATTCCGCCCTGTCAAATCAAATCCCTATCTTATTTCTTTTTCGTTGCTGTCGCCTTTGCTTTAACAGCCGGTGCGCCCTGAGCGCAGCTCAAACTATTACGCGTGTTCCATGCCTCTGTATCTGCCTCGTATTCCTTGCTAAAAGCGTTAATATCATCGTTCCATAGATCCAACTCTGATTGTCCTTCGAGTACAGTACAGATCTCCTGATATTTATCAGCCTCTGCCTTCAAGCGATCAAGCTTCTCTTGCGTGAAAGACATAATCGGCAAGTTCAGAAGGTAATTGTAATTTGCGGCAGTCTCATCGTCTTCGGATACTTCCGCAGCTGAGACGGAAGCGATCTTGGAATACTTTGGATACGGCGGTTCGGCTTTAACCAATAACTCTTCTACTTCCTTCTTGGGCTTTCGATGAATAACTAATGTGTCGTTCATGATCTCCGTAATAAACCGATACTGACTCGAAACCTTCATATATTCGTTACGGTTCTGATCCAAGAGTAGAGCCTTACGCTTGGTATAATAGCCGCGACGAACATTGCAGAATTCAGCAAGAACGTCACGTGGGTCCGAATACTTCTTGATGATACCGTCGACGTCGTACAAATGCATGTTGTTAGTAGTAAAGGTAAATGCCAGCTTGATTTTCTTTTCAAAATGGAAGTCTTCGTTATTGGCCAGTTCGCGAGTCAGGACTTCTGGTTTAAAGATAAGATCTATCAGCAGCTCTGTGTCCGTAGCCTTGATAATTTCGTAGTCAGCCAACACCGCCTCTTTGAATGCTGTACCCATAACTGACTTATCATCGGCATCCGCGCCAGCCGCGCCAGCATCTTCTTCGTCTTCCCCAGCAACACCAGCGGCAGCAGGCTTCTTAGCTACGGTAACCTTGGCCGATGAACCTGAACCCGAACCCTTTCCGCCCTTGGAATCAGGAATGTGTTTTTTGGTAGAATCCTGGTCAAGAAGCGTGTTCAGAAACTCGACATAGCCCTTGTAACTCTTACAGAGGTTTGTACCGACCGGAAGCTCTGTCACACGGATCGTATTGTCATTAACACGCGTCCACTTACCGACCGTGAGATAGCGATTGTCGTCAAGCTTAATAATCTGACCCTTGTACCCGCGATACCACGGAGACATCTCGAGCATCTGTTCACCGAGATTAAAACGACGGATGTTCGCAATAATATCAGCCGGATTGTAACACTGAACGCTTGTAGAATATCCAGTGCCGATACCCGTTGCACCGTTTACAAGCACCATCGGGATCACAGGAGCGAAAAACTTCGGTTCGATAACCATCCCCTCTTCTTCCTGTTGTCCGAGCAACATTGTATCCACGGGATTAAAGAGGATCTTAGTTCCGATGTTCATGTATGTAAAGATGTAACGTGCCGCAGCAGCATCCTCGCCCTTCTTGAGCTCAGGGCCGCCACCCATACGGCTACCGAAGTTACCAGAAGGAAACATAAGATTGTAGTTACAATGGCCAACGTAATCCTGTGCCATATTTACAATCGTTCCCTCCAGAGACACTTCGCCGTGATGATATGCTCCGTGCTCAGAGATGTAACCGGCAAACTGGGAGACCTTAATGCCCTTCGTAAGGTTTCGCTTCATGGCACAGAATAGAACCTTGCGCTGCGAAGGCTTCAGACCGTCCATCAAACTCGGAATCGAGCGAATATTATCAGCCTGACTGAACAGCTTCTGATGATTGTTCAAAAACCCAAGATAGGTAATTGTTCCGTTAGACCCCTGCGTGATCGCAAACGGATTCGGTTCATGGCCGTCGTTTAACCATGACTTACGCTCGTCTTCAAATTTCTTAGCGAAGACAAGTTCAAACTGGTGAGCAGTAGCATCGCGTGTCTCCGACTTGTATTCTACCTTTTCGTCTGTCCAGGCAAAATTGCTAAGTCGCATATTGGCACATAGAGCCTTAGCCTCCGAAGGCTCATAAGTACCCAATCCCTTGTAATATTTAATATCCCAACCGGAAGTGCCGTTAGTCCGTGCCCAGTCGTGATATTCCTGCTCAGAGTAAAACTCCAGAGTTTTCACTGGATTGTTCCTCGAGTCGAACTTCACGGCCTTGTTAATAGGCGTAGAAATATCGCAGACAAACCCAGGCAGCTTCAAGAGCGACGGCCACTTGTGGCTGAAAAAGTTCATAATCAGACCCTTAATATGAAAACCGTCCTTATCGGCATCGGTAAGAATCATAACGCGGTCGTAGCGTAGCTGCTTTGTGTCCGTATAAGTTTCTCCGTCACGCAAGCCAATGATTTTCTTAATCATCATAATCTCTTCATTGCTCTCCAGCTGTTTCATCGTCGCGGTACGGATGTTCAACAGCTTACCGCGCAGCGGAAAATAACTCCAGTACTTATGCTGAGAGTCCGGAATGCCCTTGAGACCCTTGCCCATAAAACCAGCAGCTGAATCTCCCTCGGTAAAAACAATCGTCGTGATCGTGCCTTTCGGACGATTAGGGCCAGCGCAAGCACCCTCAACAAGTTTTGGATGGTAGACCTTCCGGGCACGAGCGTTACCATCGGTTTTCTTGTCAAGACCCTGCTTGGCCTTGAACTCCGCAAGACGCGTAGCTCGTTCCAGGATCCCGAGACGAACTACCTTAGCAACAAACTCGTCGTCCAGTTCGCAGCGGCTGCCGAAGTTCTCAACATTGCTAACGAGTTTGCGTTTTGTCTGGGTATCGAACTTAGGATTTACAATTGTTGACTGAACAAACACGAAAAGATTCTGCTTGATAAACGCTTGTTTAATATCGATCTTCTTTTTGTCTTTCTCTGTGATGTGTACCGCAATCTTTTTAGCGAGATTGTCCACGATATGATTAACGTGACGACCGCCGCGATCAGTACAAATACCGTTGACAAACGACACGTGCTCGAAATCACCATCGTTGCTGAGACATACGGCAACCTCCCAACGATCATTGACTTTCATGTGCACGCGCTTTGTATCGGTTTTATTGCCGATATACAGATTAATATAATCCTCAAATTCCTTGACGGCGATCTTGTTTCCATTAAGCGACACAGAAACAGTCTTGTCAGTGCAAGCCGACGCATCGTAAACGCGCTTACGAATAAGTTTCCAGTCGCCCATTTCACGCACAAGACCAATATCCACGCCGAACCGTGAGAAATCAGGCTTGTATGTAATGCGTGTAAACGGAACCTTGGTATAAGGCGTGATTACCGGCGGTTCTACTACGGTCATGTTGTTACGGAAAGTCTGCTTGTAGTGAAGCTTGCGGCGCCAATCTACGGTCTCTACAGTGAATTCTTTGCTAAAAATATTTGTAATCTTTGCACCGTAACCGTTCTTACCGCCTACCGTGCGCTCTTCTGTTGTATCGTAATTAATACTCGTCAACAACGATCCAAAAACGACTTCTGGTACATAAATCCCAAACTTGCCATGTTTAGCAATATCAAGACCCTCGCCGTCGTTCTCGACGCTAATTACGCCGTTGATCTCGTCGACGTCTACAGCGATGCGTTTAACGGGTTTCAACCCGCAACCAGGGTCGGTCTCAATACGACCAGCAATACGTTTGTGCTGGTCGATGGAGTTAACAAGAATTTCATCGAACAACTTGTAGAAGCATTCCGTAAATTTAACCTTTTGTTTACACATGAGACCAGTCTCCTCTGACAAGCACCACACCTCTTCTTCTTGTGGCTCGATGCTACCTGCGTAAGTATCTGGGTCAGACAGAATGTGATCGCGCAACTGCTTGTCCTGGTATGTCTCTTCGATGGTTTTGCCGAGATACGAGACCTCGGACCCGCCAGCCGCGCCAGACGCATCGGCGCTCTTAGGTTTCACAGTAAGCCGCTGTTTATTAGTAGCCATGATGTTGTAATTATTGTTGTATCCAGCATTCAATTTTCAATATATTAAGAATAGTCCGTAAGAAAAAAGAAAACATGGTGTATTCATTGGCAAACCCCAGTAAAAATTTAACGCAATACGTTTCTCAGGTAAACCGACTCTCGTCGATTACGGAAGGAAACTGCATTTTTACAACACCGCCCAGCGGGCCATCGCTGACTGTCAATGAAGAATTTTTGGCATCAGGAAAGAAACCGCCACCGAGTCTTCATTGTAAGGTTACGATTGATCCTAATGTCGGTTTTACAGAAACGTCTTTGACGCCGCAGGCACGCGAAATATTAAACACTTTGATTTACACAGACGACGACCCTGTTGTTCAAGGATATCTTAAAAAATACAATTTGTCAGACGGCGAGACGTTTATTATATTTTATGATTTGTCGAGTGTAAACATTTTTATAAATCTTATTGCCGTAGCATTGGATTCTATCGCGGCTATATCTGAATCTGATTCCAGAATAAATCTTGTAATTATTTTAACGGGTAATAGGGCTACAGTGCCAAATTTTAATACTCTTTCATCTTCCGCAGCATCTGGAACACAAGCCTCAGAAGACGACAGTTTTAAACTTAATGTAGATGTCAAAGTAACCCCTGTTCTTGAATGGGAGTTAGCTGTTAAGCTTGCTACACTCAGCAGCAATCATATTTTAGTCAACAATACCGTTGGTCTTTTGGGTGCAGTTGCGTGTAATTTAGAAAATCTTAGAGTATGGTCCGCTGCTCCAAACCCGAAGGTTCAACCCAAACCACAACCTAACTGGCTACAGATAATGATTCCAGAATGCTATATGCCGATGTTTGACTCCGTGTATTACATAAACATGGATAAGCGTACAGACAGACGCGAGCACATGGACAAGCAACTCGCTAAATTTAATATCTGTGCAACAAGAATAGCAGGAGTAGACGGCAGCGAGCTTCCTTGGCACCCTAATCTCGGCTCCCAGAGTACATACTGGAATCATGGTGCCTTAGGATACTGTTTGAGTTATCGCAATGTAATTTTAGACGCGATTAAGAACAATTATCAGCACATATTAATTATGGACGATGACGCAGTCCTTACTGATAATTTTCTTGAGATTTTAGAAAAGGCTTACAACTCTTTGCCGAAAGACTGGCATATTTTATATCTTGCTGCGAATCATAGCAAGGAAAGCATGCCCACAGCAAACGATAGAGTAACGGAGCATCTGTATCGTCTTAAAGGAGGATCTGTAGGTTCGCATGCTCTCATATTGAACCGTCCATCTTTTGATACTATATTGAATTTCGCATCGCGTCCATACGGACCAATGGATCTTTATCTTTCGGTATACCAGAAGGTTTGTCCGTGTTACATTACGTATCCTGGCTTGGCTACGCAGCTTCCGGGTCGCAGTGACATTTTGAACAAAGACATTGATTATTCAAAGGAATGGGGACTTGATTATATCAATCATATTTCATACCTCAAAAATGAAGCCAAGGCTTAATTTAACGAAATAAAATATGAAGCAGTGTTATTTAAAGCGTCTTTCTTCTTCCCTTGGTTCTTCTGTGTTATCTTCTTTTATTCATGAAGTGTTTTATGGATTTAATTGGAAGTATTTTACGTTAATAGACCCGATTAACTCGAATCCTAACCTGATTAACTCGAATCCTAACCCGATCCAGATTAACTCTAACCCCGAAGTAGCCAATGCTACTACTTTAAATTTTGTACTGTGGTCATCGCATTATCATACGATGAGAAGAGAATTGCTATACTTTTTAAGATTTATAGCAGAGCGGCTACAGACACCTTTAAACGATTTAGGCGTTTCTGTATCTTCTAATTTTCTTACAGTCTATATTCCTGGAGTTTCTCTTGATATTAGATTGCTAATCGTTTATCGTGAGTTAATGACGACAGCCGTTGGCACTGAAGCAATGTATCATAACGGAAATTTCTATGAACTTATAATTCAAAACTTAAGAGGTCCTGTTATATTCCCGCCTATCTCTGAGTCAATGATGTACGACGAGACACCGGAAATGTTTTTTAATCGCACAGGAATTCCAGTTGTAACACCAAGTGTATTACTGACAGAGATATTTCAAGATTGGGAATTAATCATAGAAACAGCGGATTGCGAATCACAGTCAAATATCGAAGATAGATTTAAACACTGTATTAATGTACGCAAATCAAATTCAACCACAACATCAAAATTAGCAACAGAGTTAAAAGCAAAAATATCGTCATTGACGTCTAATCATGTAATCGATATTAATCCTGTTACGGAAGACAAAATACTGGAAATGATAATCAGAGTTGTATACTCGCAGAGAACAATAGAAGAACCTCTTTAACCTGTCTTCTTTTTTCATTAATCATTATCATTGAGCAAGGGACCATATTTTATTAATTACTTTGTAAAAAGCCAAAGTAATTAACAAATCAACTCCAATTCAACGCAACAACAAACAAAAATTTAATTCATTGAAACATACAGAGACTGTGGCGTAACGATATTTCTGATAATCAAACGATAATGACCGTCCATGGTTTTCAACAGACGGTCTTTACCGCAAATGTTAGCCAGCGAAGATACCTCCTTACAAATATTATCTAATTTCAACATCATCCTTACAAACTCACCTGGATGTAAATCCGTAATGTTCAATCTATTTAACATTGGCGGAAGGCCAGCTGCTCCTTCCTGTACCCATAGATTGGCCAAATCGCACAGATAATCGTTTGTATTCCACACTGAATTCGTACACAGATGAGCCCTACTCTCTTGTACCTCCAGTGCATCCATTGCGTTTAAAAATTTCGTAGCTATGACTCCAGCCTTGTCTGGCCATTCTACTGTTCTATCTTCTCCTGATACATCCAGAAACAGAGCCAGCACAGAAACAATATCAGGAAACGACAAGTCATCCAGATATGGACCATGAACAAGTTCTGTAAGCATCAACGGGTTGCACTCGTTGACTTCCATAGCCATTATTCCTTTTACTGTAAGATGTTCTTTTGTCAACGATAAAACATCGTCACCCCAGCCGGCCGTAAGATATCCAATATCCGTCAAAAACCGAGCCAACTTTGTAAGATTATCTAAATAACCGTCTTTATATGCGGAAATCTGTCCGTTAAGAGTACGTAGCTTATCTTTCAGAACATTTACAGTTCGTACGTTTTCGAATTCTTCTGGATGGTCTTTTATCCATTTGCTGATCTCAGTCTTGTATGTTTTTAAATCTTTTTTACCAAGCGTATGTTCGTTAAAAGACAAATAAAAACTCAATGCTCGTTCGGCCTCTTTGCTCGGCACAGGATAAACATCGTATTCATTCCGTACTTTATCGCGATGGCGAATCAACAGATTGACTTCAGTGTTGTCCTGCGTAGTTAGCAACGACTTATCCAAGTGCTTCGTGAGATCTTGTCCGCCTGTTGAATGAACAGTTTTAAGAATATAAGAATAGTCAATCCTGAAACGCGATTTAATAGAATTAATAGCCCCGCCCATCATCTTTTGAATTTCGTCGACGCACAAAACATCGCGGTCTGGATTAAACGGAAGAATAATAACCGTTCCTTTGATATCCTTTCCACGGCGTCCAGCGCGACCAGCCATTTGACCGTATTCTTCTGGTAGTAGTTTGCGATAAGTCCCGTCTCCATTGGTTTTTGTCAAGCCTGTAAATACAACTGTTTTAGCAGGCATATTTACACCCGCGGCGAAGGTCTCTGTAACAAACAAAACCTGGATCAATCCGCGTGAAAAAAGTTCCTGGACGATTTCTTTCAGCGGCGGTAGCAAACCAGCATGATGATAACCGACGCCTTTGCACAATAAATTTAGAACCTCGTGAGTCTGTGGCATACAGATGTACGATTCGTCAAACTTCCGCAACATACGATGAAATTCGTTACTGATAGTCGTTGCCGTCCATGAGTCAACCAAACTCAATGTAATAGCCTTTGCATAGCGCTCGCAATTGCGTTTACTAAAACAGAAAAACAACGCAGGCAGGTCAAGTTTACGAATGTAACTATTTAACATTGGTGGCCTGAAGTCCATCTTTTTCGACACTGTACGGAAAACGTCTCGCTGGAAATTGTATTCGTTGTCCATAATCAAATGCATTCCGTCACTGTTCATAAGGTAGTGACTCAGTGGGACTACTCGTTTAGTTGTAGTCGCGTAACTAACATCGCGTCCCTTGCACGAAGCAATCCAACTACAAAATTCCTCGGCATCAGGCAATGTCGCTGATAGCATAATCATCTGAATCCAACCGGGCATCATAATAATAGATTCTTCCCAGACAGTTCCACGCGACTCGTCTTTAATCCAATGAACCTCGTCGAAGATAACTACGGACACGTCCGACAGACTTTCAGGATCCTTGAAAAGCATATTGCGGACAATTTCTGTTGTCATAATTAATACATCGCAAGTTTCTGACTTGTAATCAATATCTCCGGTTTTAATGCCTACGTTCCAAGACGGATATTTAGTTTGAAAGTCTCCAAAAATTTGGTTACTGAGAGCCTTGATAGGAGCGGTATAAATTACGCGTTTCTTTTTAGAAAGACCGTAGGCAACGGCATATTCTGCGACAGTGGTCTTACCTGAACCTGTATGGGCTGTTACAAGAACATGATCTCCAGATTCAATGGCGTTAAATGAATGATTCTGGAAATCATCTGTTTGATACGGAAACGTAAGTGAAGGATTTTCGGGCGGTGTAGCAGGACCAGTCTTTACCTTGAGCATTTTGTTTTGATTGAACAATGAGAACCAGATCAATTATTTTCAGTATTAAAATTTATTAATCCAACAGAGTTAATCTTCTTTTGACAAGCAATGTACGCCATCGACAGTATCGTAAATTATCTACGCGACCACAAATTTAAGCCTCATATCTTCGGTAAATACCCTGGTTACGGCATCAACAATATTGGTTCTCATTCAACTATCATGTTCAAGAACCAGAAAGACGTAATCTGGCATTTTATTTGGTACCCGAGTTGTAATACTACAGATGCTTGTTTCATTAATGCCGAAGGCAAGATCATTACTATCCCTGTCCCTAATATGAACGATGATAACATCGTACGGATGCAAGTTGTGCCACCAGAGCAACTTGATCACAAATTGAGCAAATACCTACGTAAAGTGTGGCAAGAAACCAGAATATACTACTGAGATCAGGGATATGATTAGTGCTACAGGTTTCACCGAACGCGATCTTTTGTCTGTACTTACTCTCGAAGATGACGGCACGCCAAAGTTCTCCCTTGATCGACTGTACTAAAAAAGAAAACATAAAACTAAAAACATAAAAGCAGATAACATACGCATTACATTGATATAAATATCAATAACCGTTTTTACTTTGTGAGGTATTTAAGCCTTTGTTATATCTTTATTAACAGCCAAAATGTGCAGAATTATATATTGGGATTTGGAAACAACGGGACTTAACCCTTACCATGATCAAATTATCGAAATTGCCGCAGAAGACAATCAGGGCAATCGTTTTGAATATTTAGTTCAGCTTGAACACGGAAAGTTTTTGTCAAATAAAGTCAAAGAAATAACAGGAATAACGGAACATATGTTGGAGGATCAACCACTATTGACTGTGGTTCTTGATGAGTTTTTAGCCTTTATCCGTGGCGCAGATTATATGGTCGGGCATAATAGTATCCGATTCGATTGTTTATTTTTAAAAGCCGCTATTGCACGCTACAATAAAAATTTTGATTTAAACACCGTGCGTCAGCTTGATACAATGCTTATTTATCAGTATTATTATTCAAGTATAAACTCGTTTGCGTTAGGCTCGCTGTGTAAATATTTTAATATAAAGCACGACAACGCACATCGTGCATTGGGCGACGTATTGGTAACAAAAAAGCTCTTGGAGAGAGCCTTTCAAAATCGCGAAGCCGACGTGCGCACGATGTACGAGAATATTACAGTGAAACGCAGTTAAAAATGATTTATTAAATCACGGTACAATGACGACTAACACCGAGTCTGAATTTATCGCGTGTAAGTATACAAACTCTATATTCTTGCTTCAAGAGCGTGCGTGTGTCAGTGAGGCTACATCTTATCGTCAGGATTGCGAATGTTGTAACATCCGCGGAGAACCTCTGTGTTCTTCTTGTGCTTTTGTAGCCTTACCTGTTACTCTTGTACTTGATATCCTTGAATGTTTTCCGCGCTATGTTTACTATCGGTGTAATCGAACTCCTCGTGCTGAACAACAGCAATAATTTCAAAACGCGACGCAAAGTTATACGCGAAACTTACTTTGTAAAACAGATTATCAACAATACATAAAAAAATGAATTGAATTGAATCTGAAGATGTAATATTGCTTGATATAGCACACCCCCTCAGATTAACATGTCTGCTACCACTGAATCTACCGCAAACGTTTTTACGTCCAATCTCAAGGAGATTGCTAAGCAAGCCAAGGCCGCAGCTGCTGCGGCGGCTGCGCCGCCGACCGAGAAGTATAATCGCCGTCAGGTAAACACGGAAGAGCACCATGCTCGTCAACTACAGATGCTTAATTCTTTCGCCGATCACATCGTTGATCTTACTAATCAGGTCAGCGTCACCGCTGCTCAGAAGGGCTACGGCTGGACAAAGGTAGTCGAGTACTATCTCCCTGGCTTCGATAAAGTTGAAAATAACGGTCAGATTGAGACCGTTCCTCGTCATGCTCCGGAACTTACTCATTGGGCCGGCCGCGGCGCTAATCCAAGCAAGGACGCTGTACCAATCGTAATGCTTCTTCAGGGCGTTCGCGAGCGGACTAAGAATGGCTACAAGCTTCGTCCTGATCTTCTTGCTGGCGGAAAGACTGCTCTTCAGATTGCTCAGGAGAAGCTGTCTTCGATTAATCTCGAGTATTCATTCAATGTCAAGAATAAGTCACTGATTATTACTGCTATCTGGGACGCCGCTGAGTGGGAAGCCTTTCTCGAGCGTCGTAATTCACGGCCCCGGTTTCCGCGTGATATGAAAGCCGGCGGTGAACGTGAAAGTGTACGCGAGCGCTACAGCGCTCCTCCTGCGCGCAACTACAACGCTTAAAACCTAATATCTACAAAATCAAATAAATTACTTACTTTGGTATAAATGGATCCCAAAGTAAAGACTTTCATGAGTATACTAAATATACACGACATCAATGATTTTGCGAAGATGAAGACATACATGTCAGCAGTTAAAACTAAACAAAGATACTCGGACAGTACATTAGAGGATTATCTATGGAGATTATTGCGAGTTTTAAGAACTACGCCCACGATATCAGAGCCTATGATTAGACGATATTATATATTATGGATGTCTGTAGGCGGTAGACCAAAGTAAGTTTTTTAAGCGCCGAGAGTCCATTAATTAAACATAATTAACAGAGATGTCCCTCAAGTGTTCTGTGTCTGTATTGAGAGCAGCCAAGAGTGTTAGTATTTTATTTATGACGGGGTTTTTGTGACGTTTAACCGTATTCATTGCGTTAAATTCTTCTTCGGTTGTAGTCTGGACTTGTACGACGATAACTTCTTGTAGCGTGACGGGTTCGTTGATGGATGTCATGATGAATTTGTTGACAAATGTTAAATGGTATGTAACTATTCGCGCGATATCAATTTTGGACGGACAATTAGCTTTATTTTAGCAGGTCGATACGAGAGACGCGGCATCAGACGCAGAACGGCTTGTTCTTTCATCTTTGCCTCTACCATAATATCTATATGATCGAGTTCAAGTAAATAGTCGGGAATACTGTTTATAAAATCGCTGTGAGCTCCAACTGGTGCGTTGGGTCGTTGCTCTGAAATATGAAACTTTGGCCGCATACCTCTCCTATGCCAAGTTTCGATAACCCGTGTCATATAATCTTTTGCAGGTTTTTGCGGAGGTTCAGTTGAATGAAAATGGTTATAGCATTCGTAATGATGGGTGTCAAAAACCACAGGCACGCCCGTTTGATCTGATATTTCTAAGCAGTCTTCAACACTGAAATTTTTTTCGCAGTTTTCAAGTACGAGCCGCCGTTGCACTCGAATAGGCAGGCGTGCGAACTGTGTTACCCAGCGTGTTTTTGTTGTTTGTTTATCACCGTATGTACCGCCGCCGTGCACAACAAGAATACTGTTTTGATCACAGTTCATACGATCAAGCATCTCGGCGTGCCAGTCGAGATCGCGTATAGTATTTTGGAATTTATCTTCGTCTGGCGTACCGACGACATTGTATTGTCCAGGATGAAATGTTAAACGATGGCCATGTTCACGGGCATAGTTTCCTATTTCTGTCAAAAGAGGTTGAAATTCTTCCATGGTATAAGCTGGAGCACGGTGATTGCTAATGTGAGGGAAAATATCGCTGCTGATTCTCATTAGACGAATGTTGTTCTCTTCATTCCAGCGAAGCATTGTAAGCAAATCTTTCAGATTTTGATAAATGAGTGTTTTTATATAATCAAATCCCCGTGCATGAAATGTATCGAGACGACACGTTCGACTACAGAATATATCTTGCTCTCTGAGGGCGGTATTGATGCAGCACAGACCAAGTCTGATGTCGGAAGTCATTTTAGAATAAAAACCTTGATCAATTACATACGTCAAAGTAATTAAATATATCACCGTGCGCGTCAGCCTGGTGCAACACCGTTCAATCGTTTATTCATCTTCAGTGGCATCGCCGAGCCTTCTGTACGATTCCAGTGCAGTAGTTAACTTATGACCCTGGTTATTACAGATCTGTTTAATAGTTTCTACGTTATCACACACAGAGTCGAGGTAAGTCACGTAACTGGCTCTAACAGAAGAGAAATTAATACCCACGTGTTTTTGAAACTCTTTTGAAAGATTTGTTGTTTTACCAGAAGAACAAATCAACGGTGCGTCCATGTTAAGTTGGAGCTTTTCAATGTATTCTTTGAAACTGTCGGAGATAGTAGCGCTGCGCGTCTGTTTGTTTTTGGTGTATCCGTCGCGCAAAAACCACGTCTTTGAGTTTAAATCTAAATAATGGTGTTCACCGTCATCTGTCAAACGCGTATTCATTACATCGGACAAACGAAGAGCACCGGTATTCATCGCTTCGTAATCCTTGATACTCGTCAAAAGCATAGCCATTATTTTAAGGTCCGCTGATGCACGCGTCGAAGCCATAGCATTTTGTAATCTCGGAATTATTTCGTAGTATGGAGTAACAGAGCGTGAAGCGTTGTGTTGATGTAAAGCAAGATTAAGCTTATCCCGCAACAATGTGAAATCGGAATAATGGCGAGCCATCGTTAACTCTAAAAATTTGCACAGAGAGTTACAGTAATTGACCTGCGTGTTGATACTTTTAATGCCCTTGAGTTTTTCTTCGATAATAGATGCCCCATGAGCCGTATCTATTAAACTATGATAAAAGTACTCGTGGTCCGTTGTAATCATGTCCATCAGCTGTTGTACTCGTTGAATATGAATATCGTCTGCCTTTTCTCTGCGGAAATACGACCATTCGTATTGCGTCGAGCGTACATTTGCACTCTGTTTGGGTTTGACCTTGATAGTAATTTTTACTTTATCGGAAGATGTGTTTTCTGTTTCTTTGAAAGCATCAACTGCTTGAATATCGGCAACTGAAGAAGACACTTTAATCGGGGATGAATTCTCTATTTCTTCTGTAGATTCTTCTGAAACAGTTGGATCCAACATCTTCGCCACGACGATATATGAATGTTTAAACATTTGTTTGAACAACTTGCTCATAGATGTTATATGTGCCACGGAATCTCCCGTTATCCAAACAGAGCCCTTTCCGCGATTTATTACGTCAAGTAGTTCTTGGCAAACTTTTATTTTCGTCGGCAGAGCATTCCTTTTGTTGTATATAGTCCAAATACCCGTATTAGTGTCAAGATAATGATTCTCTCCGTTGTCGGCATCGTGACGCGTATATAATACATCATTGAGACGCAGCTGTTTTCTATATCCATACAAGAGTATAGCGGACATTAGTTTGATGTGGTAATGAACTTTGTCAGACTTGATGGAAAACATAAGATCATTTGCTGTCACGGCAGAGTCTTGGCAATGAGAAGCCTCTGGCAAATTCTTAATCTGGTGCGCAAACTCTAATATCATCGTCTTATATTTGCTATTGTCGATTTTAGCCAACTCTAAATACGTGCTTAGGGCAGATATGTAAGATTTTTTACTACTTGGCGATAATTCACCGTTGCGTCCCGACATAGTATTTAAAAATGTTTTGAGTTTTTCAACGGTTTCGACTGACGTATAAATGTCGGATGAAAACTTCGAGTCTTGTCCTGTTAGATAATGATTAATTTTCATTACATATTGTCTCCAACGAGGTGGCGCAGAATCAAAAGACGACCAATCCATTTTATTTGTTATAAACGGTTCATTTTTATGTTTCGTTGTACTTTGAAGTCTCAGAGAAGTATTCGTTGATAATATCGATCATATCTTTTTCTACCCCTTCAAAATATTCTGAACCGATATCCTTACGAGGAATAAATTTAGTACGGAATATAAGCAGAAGTTGTTGTTCGGTTTGGATACTATCTGAACAAAATCTATGAAGAACAAGGACGCTTCCTTTTTGATAAGAACGGTGTCGTTTTGTTAATTTACGTATAAATACCGGACTGGCAAGTAACAAGGATAAGTAACAAGGATAAGTAACAAGGAAATTTCCTTTAATTATTGCGTAATTATTACTTAATTTACGTATAAATACCGGACTGGCAAGTAACAAGGACAAGTAACAAGGATAAGTAACAAGGAAATTTCCTTTAATTATTGCGTAATTATTACTTAATTTACGTATAAATACCGGACTGGCAAGT
>JACCDO011887462.1_pt1 | contig 50580 bp, 37 predicted proteins | sample 7446101 | NCBI WGS metagenome assembly JACCDO01 (sample SAMN15323440, study PRJNA562643) | freshwater metagenome | isolation source: river surface water | place: USA:Blue River Watershed | collected 2017-08-16 | reverse complement strand
TACATAATTGTTGTAACCAGAATTCATGCGATCAATGTGGATGGTTATTTAAACGCCATCTTGGTGCATGGAGTTACATTTCTTTATTCATTTAATTATATTTTCTAGGTAATGAGTGACTAAAAAATATCTCTAGGGAGTAAGAGAACAGCCTGGAATAAGAAAAAAGGACTTTATAAGTTCGGTGCAAAATAAAGAAGTTTATAAATCGCATTTTCGAAATGATGCTAATTGTATCAGTTAGTATTACTTCTTTAATTCAAGCAGTTATTATCATTACCAAATTCATTAAAAAGCAACAGGAACTCCCGGGAGGGAATAAGAAAAATGAAATCGTTCACCAAGAAAAATGAATAAGGAAGAAGGGAGCAGAAATGTGTTGTTTTGCATACCACATGATTGTATGATTTCTGTTCACTCGCTTATATTCAGTGAAGTATGAAATTTTTTCTGTATTCATTGATTAACACTTTTAATGTTAAAATGTAGATGGGATTAATCCTTTATTATTCATGAATAACTTATCATTTTAACGATATATATTACTATTTGTTGATAAATTAATCTGCTAGATTAAGTGTGTTGAACTATTTCTTGCTGACAATAGACGTAAAGTCTTTGAAACTTAATAATTGTTCCATTTGTATATTTTTGTATTTCGTAAAAAATATTAGGAATATAAAAAAACCTAATGCGATATTATATAATAATGATAAGAATAGTGTAATGTAATTATTTCTGTATAATGTTTATTATTTGCTGTGTTGTCAATTTCGTATGATTATTTTTAAGTGATCGGTAATTTTTTACATTTGTGGTGAATATAAAGAATGTCATATCAATACAGATGTAGTATTACTTGGTCAAACAAAGTAATACTATACAACATATGATTTCATGCATTAAAGCAGGTTCTAAAGAACAAAATACAATGACATTAAAATTAGATTGTAATTTGTAAGAACTTTCGTTTACCTTTCTAATCACGGATTAATAAATAATATTATACTCTGTTTTTAACGAATTCAATAATTAATATATTTGATGAAACTTAAGGTTTAAACCTTCTTTGATAATCCGTCACGTTTGTAGCAAATATTGATGATTGAAGTGCATATACAGCCGGCGGAACTGTCATTCAGTCCGAACTGCAAGATCAGGACCTGATCACAGATCATCAGGTCCTCCAAAAATCTTTGTTACGCTTGTGGGATCAAACAATTTCTTTTGTGTTTGCGAATAGAATTACTTAATACAATGAGTGATCCTTCCGATGGCAATGAGGGAGTTAATCTATCTGAAAAGCAAAGAATATTAGAAGAAAAGAATCGTGAAAGAGCAAATTTTTTAAAATCAATGGATAACTTTTCACAATTATTAGAATCTCAAACATTATCTAATGAATCAGAAAAGGCTAAATTAAAAGATTCAACAATAATAAGTGAAGAAATTAAAAGAGCAAGTTCAAATTATACTGCTCCGCCACCTGTTCCAACATTTGTTCCTGTCCCTGTTATTCAAACTGAATCAGTCACTAGTACTAATAATAATAGTAATAATTCAATAACTGAAGAAACTTCTGTAACATCATCTACTGTAGTTACAGTAGAATCGGCATCAAATACTACATCAAATGGTACATTTATTGAATTAGGTATAGATTCTAATAAATCAGGCGCATTTAATTCATTAGCTAGTTCATTATTTGCAACAGGTAATAATAATAATAGTAGTTTAAGTAATAATGCAAAAAATCCATTTGATGAAGATGTCGATCAAAAAGATAAAAGTAATAATGATGAATTAACAATGGCCACAACTATAAGTAGTAAAAAGTTTTATCAACCACCAAAACCAATTGAAGATGATGATGAAGCTGAAGAAGGTACTAAAGGAATTGATCATATTTCAAATATATTAACTTTAGATGAGAGGAAAAATATGACTGAAACAGAAAAAGCAACTTGGAGAGCATTGCAAGCAGATTTAACTACTCGTAGAAAAGATTATCATGGTGCTGTAACTTTAGCATTTGATGGTATTTTTAGTTGGCAAATGTATGGATCAGCTGAAGCATTAGATGAAACTGGTAAAGCATATACTGAATATTTAATGAGATGTCAATATGGCACAACGTGGGATAATTTACAACCATGGATAGTTGCAAGAAGATATCGTGAATTTGACCAATTAGATTTACAATTAAGAAAATATTATCCAACATTAGCAAAGTCGTTAATTAAATTGCCTGAAAAGGATTATTTTCGTTTTCTAGAAGCTGATGTAGTTGAAAAACGTCGATTGGCACTTGAAGATTACATGTATACAGTTGTTGTTAAATTACCATCAATTTTACGTTCTGATTTATTTAATGAATTTTTAGGAATTCATGAAAGAATATATACAATTCGTACTAAATTAGGTGGTTTTGTTTACGATGCAAGTGCGGGTAATAATAGTAACACCCCACCATTAAGTAATGATGAATTAGATGGGATATTGAGTGATATTAGTTTAGTATTAACATATGATAAAGCAGAATCAATAAGAGAAGCAACAAATTGTCAATCATTTGATGAAGATGGTTTAGGAAGATTAGAAGAAGATGTGCGAGATTTATGTAATATGTTAAAACGGGCAACAGCTCATGATTTGAATTCAAATTCTAAATTAAGGAATTTGTTTACATCTTGTTCACAAAGATGGCCTCGATTAAGAGCCACAACTGTTGTTGGTGCTTCAGATTTAGATTTTACATTAATACCAAGAGCAATGCAAACAGAAGAAGATTTAATTCGTGCTATAGATGAATTTAAAAGTTTAGTTGAAGCAGGAAAAATGTTATCAACAGTTTAGGCTCTTTTACTACCTACCTTTTTACCTTTAAAATAATTAAAAAAAAATTATATACTTCTTATTTTTAATTTACTAAAAATGTATGGTATATCAGCTAAATTTTCAATATACGCATTAATATTCGATAAACAAGATGCAGAACCAACACTTATACCGAAAGAAAATGAATTGACTATTAATTCATCACATTTGTCAGTAAATATTAACTTTTGTTCACCAGTTCCAGTAATAATATCAGTTAAACTTTCATCGACTTTATTTGATAATTTCAACAATAAACCGGCAGCAGTTGCATCGCCAGCACCTATAGGATTTATAACACTATCCTTTAAATTTGGAATATCAATTTTATACATTTTATTAGTTTGCATGTTTATAACTATTGATGAAAACGGTCCATCAGTTGCACAAACATAAAATTTTCCAGAATTCAATTTATTATTATTTTTTAAAAATTCGATAGCTTGAAATATTTTGTCATCTTCAATTGCCATAGAAGATTCGTTGCCATCTACTGATTTAATGTTTGCTAATTTTAATAATTCTCTCGTATTTAATTTAAGTATTGTTGTAGTACCTATATCATTACATATTTGTAAACATTCATTTACTCCAAATAAGCTATCAATTATAACTATAGACTCTTTATCTGCAACTTTCTTAATTATATTACTATATATATCACTATTTAAACCTGGTGGTACAGAACCCATTATACATATACAATTAACTTTTTCATCTTTGTACTTATCATTTAATTTTTCTAATAGTAGTAATACTTCATCTTCTAAAATTGGTAAAGATGGTTCAATTATTTCTGTTGTTTCGGTATCAGATATTAATGTCATACATGTTCTTATTTTACCTTCGTTTCTTATTGTCAATTCATTAATTTTATTTTTATCATTGTATAAATTCGATAATAATTGAATGACACTATCTCCTTCATTTCCTTTTCCACAAAATTGTAATATATATGGCATATCTTCTTTATTTTGTATTATGCAGGCAGAAGATAATAAAACATTTTGCCCTTTACCACCAATAGTTATACCTATAGGTTCAGATGCTCTATTAACTGATCCTAAAATTAATTTTGGAATAGTGATGATTTTTTGATATGCTGGATTTAGTCCAACTATAAGATTATTGCGTATACTGCTAGAATTGGTAATCATTATACAAAGTAATAAGCCAAGAAGCATCTCAGTCCAGTCTCTGAAGTTTACCTCTTCAAACCAAATTTTGATTTCTTCGGGCGACTCGCCGACGGCGATAAGCAAATGTCGGACCGGTCACTGAAGTTCAAAATTAATTTAATAAATAAAATTAATTATTGCCCAAAAGTATAAATTATTAAGCTGTTACTTACAATGGTTATTATATCTATTAAGTTGTAAGTCATTCTAAAATTTTATCACCATGATCATCGGACCGGTATCTCTTCGGAATTTCCGGAAATAATTTGGATCCTAAGTCTTCATCACGAAATACCATCAGAGATCATTCTCGTGATGAAATTGGAGGCATCGTTAACTCGCTTAGAGCGTTTTATACTATATGAGACATGGTCCCATATGTATTTAGTAGGAAGTGATGAAGATCAATTATCATTTCGATTAATAAAAATTGATAGAAGAATTGAAAATCCTACATCATTATCACAAATATTACGTGTAGATCGTGATAATTATAGTAAACAAGATTTAGGTGATATGTTAGAAATGATAAGTGAAGGAAATAAAGCAACAGGTGGATTAGTAAAAGTTATTGAAGCATTTGGTGTTATTGGATTTGTTAAATTTTTAGATAATTTTTATATTAATTTAATAACACAACGTAAACAAGTTGGATGTATAGGTGGCAATTATATTTATCAAATAAAGGCGAATGAAATGATACCAATTAGACCTAAAGATGAACCTGATATGAATGCATTGCAAAAAATTTGGCGAAAATTAAATAAAAAATTAAATCAAACAAGTAAAGAAATAGCAGAATCCAGATATATTGGATTATTTCAATTTATTGATTTAACCAAAGATTTTTATTTTTCGTATTCATATGATTTAACTCATTCGTTACAATATAATTATATTATGACTGCAAAAAAATCATATCCACCACCACCATCACAAGAAATTTTCGAATGGAATCATTATCAAAATGAAGAATTTCGTCATTTAACTAATGAAATGGGATTCTCGTATTGGATTTTACCAATTATACATGGTTCATTTGAACAAAAAGCGTTTTCAATATTTGGTAAATATTTAGATATGATACTTATAGCTAGAAGATCAAGACATTTTGCTGGTACAAGATATTTAAAACGTGGTGTTAGTGTGCATGGTAAAGTTGCAAATGATTGTGAAACTGAACAAATTCTTCAAGTTGATAGTGGTAATGAATTAAAAGTTACTAGTTATTTACAAATGAGAGGATCAATACCAACATACTGGTATCAAGAAGCATCAGTAACAATGCCCAAACCGCCTATACTAATTAATCGATTTGATCCATCATATTTAGCAACACAAGAGCATTTTGTTGATTTATTGTCTCGGTATAATGCACCAATTATTGTGTTAGATTTAGTTAAACAAGTTGAAAAAAAACCTCGAGAATCTATTATAGGAAAAGAATTGTATTATGCTGTTGAAGAACTAAATAAAAGTATGCCATTAAATATGCAAATTCGCTATTGTGCATTAGATCATTCCAGAATATCAAAATCAAAGCAACAAAGAATTAATGCTACTGATGTTACAGTTGAAGCATCAAGTGAATGGGCATTGTTAGAAAGTTCTTTACGTGCAGCTGCTGCTGCGAATACTGAAAATAATGTAAATAGTGTGAATAATCAAAATTATGTTACAAGTGGTAGAGTTGATATACTTCGTCAATTGGAAGATATTGCTATTATGTCAATAGCTGACACAGGTATATTTTGTGCACCAGTAAATTACTTGGATCATGTCAATGAAATACAAGATGAACATAAAATAAATGCATTTAAAAGGGGATATTTAGAACAAAGAGGAGTTTTGCGTACTAATTGTATTGATTGTTTAGATCGTACAAATGCTGGTCAATTTGCTGTTGCAATTAAATTTATATCTGTTGGATTACGTGCTTTAGGATTAACTAAAGAAGTTACAATTGATCCTTCATCAAAAATATTATTAGCATTAATGGATATGTTTGGTGAAATGGGTGATCGGATTGCATTACAATATGGTGGATCAGAAGCCCATAAAAAAATGTCTTTTGGTAAAGGTGATAATGCCGCTACATCAAGTAAACACGGAAGTGAATTATTAACATCTATTAAAAGATACTATAGTAATGCATTTACAGATATGGTAAAACAAGATGCCATGAATGTATTTTTAGGCTGTTATATTCCAAATGATAAAAAGGTTTCATTATGGGATTTAGAATCCGATTATAATTTACACAATAAAGCATTACATCCACCATTACCATATATAAATCGATTGTTATTTAATACTTTAAGACGAAGGTCAATACATGAAGATCAAAAATTATCACGAGAAGAAAATATTGATGAATTATTGAAATCTATAAGTGAAGTTGATGTGACAAATGTTTTATCTAATTACTTTATTCGGTCGATAAAAAATGGGACGTTTACTGAAAAAGTTATAAATTCGGTAAAAAGAAGTGAACAAAGAAAATATATTGCCAAAATTCTTAATAGTAGAGTTATTGAGGCTGTTGAAATTTGGTGGAGAGATGCAATTCATAATTTTTACTCGCGAAGAAGTTGGATGTCTGTGCCAATGATAGCGGAAAGTATTAGTAAATCTGGTGAAATTATATTAACAAAAGGATATTTTGAAAGATTTTATCGACCTAAAGAGTTAACTTTTTTTGATAGCATTTTTAGCTCTAATGAATATCAATTGCCAATAGAAATTACTTCAAATTCGAATAATGATGCAGACGGAAATGTTATTAAGCGTAATAATTTTGTTCCTATAACTGACGAAAGTGTTCAAGATGGTAAAATTAATAATAACAATTCTACTAGACTTTTAAGTAGTCCAGCATCACCTTTACCAATTGATAATTCCAATGACTATAGCAACAATGCATTATATAATCGTAATCGTGAATTCATGTCGCCTATTAGTCTTCAATATGCTGATGAGATTGCATTAGCAAATTTTTCACAGAATGCAACCATAGATGGAGATGTTTATTCAGGATCGAGGTTTCAATTAACTCGATATGTCCGTGAAATTGGAATTAAGGCACGAACATTAGTTGGTGGAATATTACCTATTCGAAAAGATGGTGATAATGCGGACAATATATCTAATCAAGCATTGGATTCTACTACAAATATTAATCATAATGATAGGTTATGGCAAGATGATATAACTCGTCTTGATCCAATAGTTCCAATTCAAACCGGTTTATTGTATTCTAGATATGCTGATATTGCTTCAAATAATTGGTTGATGTTTGACTCACATAATGTATCATCCCAAAAACGAGAAGAAACATTTCATCAAGCATTACGTGATTATAATATTGATGTAGATGCAGTAACATCAATGGAACAATTGTCGATTGATGGTTACACTAATAGTATTATACCACATGGTATATATAAAGGTATGCATCAAGAAGATTCTGCATTAGATGCACAAGTATACATATCAACGTCATTGATAAATATTGAAAATAAATTAGAAATATTGGATAAAGATTCTCCAATAAATGGTAAAGTTGAAATAAAACCATCTACTAATGATATTTCAACTTTTTCTGGTAAAGTTAATAGAAGTAATAGTAAAGATGATATAACACAACTATTAGACGCGGAAGTATCGCATATTTCTGATGTTGATCGTACTAATGTTTATATAAATAATCAAATTAAGAAATCGCCGAATGAAATTAAAGTTCAAAATAAACGCGAAAGTAGAACATCATATTTCGCAAGTCATAATGGTATTGATCGTCTTGAATTTGATTTAATTGTTCGTGGTGAACTTAGTGAAAAGGGTGAAAAACGAAAAGTTGCTAGTGGTCTTGTAACCGAATCTATAAATTCTGCAATTAGATATGCATCTGAACAAGCTGAATATTCTTATAATATATCAAAAGATGTATTATCAAATGTATGTAGTAGTTATACAAATGAGAAAACAATATTACAATATGCATCTAACTTTGATAAAGAGTCGTTTGCGTCTTCATTAGATACTGTGAATGAAATATCAAATAATATGATGAATTCAAAATCAAATGAAGATAATATATATTTAACTTCAGTTTTATCATCATTAAATCCTATTTATAATTCACAACAAGATTATTTAAGGTCACAAAAAATATATCAATCTAGTTTAATGTTGCAAAGTAATGAAATTAAAAGTGATGAAAAAAATTATCGAGATTTTACATTACTAGAACCAGATTTGTATGCTCGTACTAGTAATCCACATTTGCATATGAATGAAATTGCAGTAATTATATTTACAAAAGCTTTGAATTCTGTAAAGTAATATATATATTATATTTTTTTTGTTATTTTCTACAATTTCTTTCTAAAGATAAATCTATTAATTTATATGCCGGTAAATATGTACCATCATTTTGTAATAATGCACTATTTTTTATTGTATTATCTATATTACCCAATGATGTATATCCTTCATCATATAATTTACAGTATGGTAATTTAGCACCTAATAAGAAATCCCAAACAACATCGTAAGTTACATTTAAAATTGCATTGACGCGCATAAAATTTGGCCACCCTATTGATGAATTATGAAATACTAGTGCATCATCTGAATATGGATCACCTTTTCGAAGTCCCATTAATACTGCTTTAATTCCACCTTCTACAACTTTTATCATACCATCTTTAAAGGAAACATTATATACACTATAATTTAGATTATACTTATTCTTCAGAAGTTCCATAAATTCATGAATTTCATCAAATTCTCGACTATTTACAAAATATATTATATTCATATTTTCACTTGGTACTTTTCTTTTATATAACATATATCTATACAAATGAAACACTACACAAGCATCTTTACCTCCATTAAAAGGTAGAGCGATTTCGTTTGTGTCATATTTATTTAATGTTTCCTCTAATATATTTATTGACGTAGTTAATTGTTCATATGTTTTAGATGATTTATCTAAATTGTTGTAGTATTCTTCTACTTCCATTTTCAAACTTTTCCACTGTATATGTATAAACAATTATGTTAATTAAAAATCAAATTCATATAGTCAATAACACAATTACTGTATTAAGTTGGAGAGAATGTTGAAAAGGGTAAGGAAGGAAGGAAGGAAGCCTTTATAAAGTTACTAATTTTTGAGCAAAAATAGTTTCAGTACCGGTCTTAAATTTACAATATTTCTTCCCACTTCACACCCAAATCGACTGCCTCCCATGAAGAGACTTCTATATTTTTGTACTAGTGATCTTTAAGTCCTTCTAATTTTCTTATTTTTGTGTGAAAAAATCGAAACTACGTATCCACACCCCTTCGCTAAGGGCCGACTTAGTCGGCCCGACTTTCTTCAAGGAAAAAATCTTTCAGGTTTGAGGTGAGAAAATGTCGACTTCTTTAGCGACTACGGGTGGTGGAAGCAGCACAATTGTTGAATTTGTCTCCCCAAATGTAGAAGCAAACACTGAAGAATACGCTACAGCTCATGAATCGATTTTGGTTGCAATTGATACAGCTGCAAGAGAAAATACACTGTTGCTCAAAGAGGCAATAATAAACCTATTCAACATTGGTGAAAAACAAGGTGGACGTAAAAGAGCATTATTGTTAATATCAACTGCCATATTGATAGGAATTAAACGAAGAAATCATGAAAAATCTCAAGCTCCAAGTCATTTATCAGGTGCAGGGGAAAAGAATTGTTTAAGAACAATACTTAAGACAATTATTCTTGATTTAAAATTGCCTGAATGTGTGATATCAATATTGCCACTATTACCAATGTATGGTTCATGGAAAGACTTGCGTTTATTGGGAAATGAATTAATAAGCACATATATAAAAGATAGTGGGAATATATATAGTGATGAAGTATATTTCGATCAAGTTATAAAAAATATAATTATATTATTCAGTGATAAGATGAAAATTGATTTTGAAAGTCTACAATCATTATCTATTGACGACTCATTTTTACCGTCATCTGCGTGTAAATATACACCACATGATGGGAGATCATGTAAAGACGAACATATTAAAATTGCTAATGAAATATTATCAGATAAAATTGCTATTCGTTTAAGCCAATCTGCCATAAAAGATTTAAAGACTCCTTCATTGAAAAGTCTTAATTATGTTCGAATGCGATTTCGAAAAGTAAGAAGTGCTTTAAACGAATATTTGGCAAAGCATTCTGCATTATTAGAACCATTATTATGTTCCAAACAACTCGATAAAATTGACTTTGCAAAAGCTCCTAAACTAGCTTTAACTATGTATAAAAAAGCAATTTTAAATAGTACAGAAAAAGATCGTTGGTTGCAAGCTATGAAAACAAATCCTTCCGCAATTCCAGATGCCAAAGATATTATAAATCTGATTAATATGATAACCGAGAATGAAGGTTTGTTAGTTGCATTTGAAGGCGAAGAGGATAAAATTGAAACTGAGGTACAAACGAATCGCACTGTTATACATTTGTCAATCTCCAAGGTAATAAGCACAATATCTAAAGAATTCAATGAGCTTGTAAAAAAGTACAAAACTTTACTCGATGCACTTGAGGAAGATAAAAGAGACTTTGTGTTATGTCCTATTGGGTTAATAGTTGATACTTCAAGTTGCATCAGTAACAATGATCGCATGGCATTGGTATTAGCTGCTTTTATATTAGCTAAAGTACAAAACCAGAATATAATTGCTATAGATGGTGAATTGGTTACGATACCTGCAGTTGAAAATGAAGAGGATTCAACATTAGCATGGAGGTCGTTAGTTCCTGGAGCGAATGCAGCCGTCGAGTCACATCAAGATAAAATTCATGAATCTATTCAGAAATTATTAAATAGTGAAGTTACAGTTGATTCCCCAAATTTAGATGTTTTGATTTTTTCAAGAAATTTCACCATGGAAGACCCTGATTCCTTTGCTAATATGATACAATCCGTGCAGTCATCATCACATAATACTTCGAAATTACTTCGGGTTGCTCGAGTTCATAATTTAAAAAGAAGTAGTGATTGTGCGTATGTTCCGAGAAAGATCGTAAATAGAGAGATTCCTCAAAATGCAGGTGATTTAACTGTTGATGTTTGTTTCATACTTGATTGCACGGGTAGTATGGGTTCATATATTGATCAATGTAAACAACATGTATTGCGGATTATGGATATGCTAAGGGATGAAACAAGCGTGAAGAGTACTCGTGTTGCATTTGTAGCATATAGAGATTACAGTGACGCTGGAAGAATCGAAAGTGCAGATTTTAAATTGTCCTCGAATGCTCAAACAGTTACAGATCTTATAAATGCGCAACAAGCCTCTGGTGGTGGTGATATGCCAGAAGACATGTTAAGTGGTATTACTCGTGCAAATACCTTGAACTGGTCTTCTCATATCCGTATCGCAGTAATTATCACGGATGCTGAAGCTCATGGATACTATTATGATTTTCCTGGAGGTGATCATCATAAATCTGGGCGATGCCCTGATCAAGTTGCCCCTCACCTAGATCTAAAAGAATCAGTATTGCACCTTAAACATAATATTGGATGCGACATTTTATATTGCAAAATACATGAAGGCTCGAAAAATACAATGGGTATGATACAAGAGCAATATAATGATGGAGGTTTTGGAGTTGTATCATTAGATGAAGGTGCCCATGCGTTTGCTGATAAAATACTGAGTGGTATAAGTACAGTTATATTAAAAACGATTGCACCAATAAATGTTTCTGGTCTTCAAACTGCCGATGGAATTACAATTTCATCAATAACATCATCATTTGCAACTTCTATCAGGGAAAGTATTTTGCAACATGGAAATGTAATTAAAGAGGAAGTTGCACCAAGTTTAAGTGATTATGAACGATTAAAACGAGATTTAGAATTAGACGAATTGGCGCCTGCTCGTGTTGCACTTGGATTAGATGGCACGGAGACACTGGCTATTCAAGCTTCAATTGCGTTACTAAATCTAGGATTAACTGCCACTCAATTACGAGAGATGGGTTACCCAGAGGATATTATTGCCAAGTTAAATGAGGCAACTTCAGTATTAGGTAAAAAGTTATAAGTTAAATTTTAATCAAAGTTACTAAATTATACATCTGAATAGTTGACACTTTTATTTCTTGTGGATCGCGTTGGATTACGATTATCATAATCTTCATCAAATTTACCATTTTTCGATGTTTTACTATTTTTTTTAGATGGTGAAAGACATTTTGAACGCTTTCGATCGAATCCAAATGAACTATATAAACTACCTTTTGGTCTTGATGAAGCAGAATCTAAAGGATCATTAATGGCAACTCCAAAACATTTACTGAATTCATATAACGATGTTAATGCAAATGATAATTCACCAATTGTATTTGATTTTGTCACATATTCTAACCATTTTTGTCGTACACCAGCAGTAGGCCATAATGTAGTTGCAAAAGTGCCATCTACTGGAATATCAGCTAGGAATACATCCAAATCTTCAGCCTTTGGTATATCCTCGTCGTCATTCATAACTTCATCATCAACATCATAATTTTGAAAACCAACTGGATCATCAACCTCTACTATATCATCATCATATGCACGAATAGCTTTAATAAGATCATTTTCATCAACATCTTCAACATCACCATCATCATGTTCAATACACCAAAGTGTTTCATCACCACTTTTATTACTTTGTAAGAATGCAACAATAGTACCATTACTAGGAGGGACACCATAAAAAAAACGACGAACTCTTTTACCAATATAATCTTGATCAGGCAATTCTTTTGGATCAAATATCCAACCCTCTTCAATCATTAATTGACGATTTTTTTCTTTTTCTAAATTATATTCTTGGAAATCATCTTTGTCATCACATTGTTGTAGGGAGTGAATTACTTCTTCTAATTGGATTAAAGCATTTTTAAGGTCATGTGGCGACTCAGCATCATAAACATTTTTTTCCCAAGTTTTTCTTAAATCGCGCGACCATTCATTTTTCTTGGATTTAAAACCTTCATTGCATAAATTTAATATTCGTGTTAATTCACTTTTAAAACCATTTAAACCAATTTGATGAGATCCAACTGGTTTATAATAACGATTTGTATTAGTAAATGTAGACGAGATAATTTCAGGTTCATAATCTAATTCATCAGTTACTTGAGATTGATGCTGAACTAGTAATTGTGATGATGAAGAGGAATTCAATTGATTTGCTGATAAATTTTGTTTGGAATTTGGTTTCACAATAACTTTCTTTTCCTTTTCAAGTTTAGCTGCACGTTTTTCTGATGCAGCAATAGACTCTGGATCATCAACTGCTAAAATATATTTTTCAACTTCAAATTCTTCTAGATCTTCTTCATCACCATCAACATGTTCAACATGCCATAACGCAATATCATCACCATCTGGAGGTAACCAACCAGTTATAGTACCAATGACTTTTCTTTTACCAAATGTACGTTTCACTTGTCTTCCAATATATTGTGATCCAGTCGTTAAGTATACAATAGGTGGTTCAGTCAAATTAAATTTTGCTTTAATAATATTTTTTAATTCACGTTCACGGATACCTCTTTCATCTAATGCCTCACATAAATCCCATAATTCTCGGACACTGTAACTTCCCCATATATATTTATATTTATTTGGACGACTGTTATATAATCGTTCTAAATGTGGGTTAACGGCAATTAATGATTTAATAGCACTTTCTTCTTCTTCAGATAATACAGTTTTATCAGAACCAACAACTCTTTGTTGTACAAACAAACGATCATCACTTGTGAACATCCAGTATGTTCTAAAATCACGATCCATACCAAGAGATGTTGAGCCAATTTTATACTCCTCCAAAGCCTTTTCATGTTCTTGATTACGTTGTTCTTCTTCACTTTTTTCAGCAATATTTTTTTGAACTTTGTATGCTTGAAACATTAATTTAGTACAAAATATATCACCATCATCATTTTCACCTTGTAAACCATGACTTTGACCTAATCTTAAAGCTTTTTTGATATCCTTTTCAGAACCTATTTCAATGGCATTTTTCAATGCTTCATTTGCAATTTGAATTAAATTAAGTTTACTTCGTCTTTCATGATTCATTTTAGCTTTAGCAACAGCTTTATTTCTTTTTTCTGCTGGTCTTCTGGAGAATTCATCATCATCCTCATTTTCGTCGTCATCATTTTCATCATCAGATACTCCTTCAACTGGTAATTCATCAATAATCTCATCAATTCCTAATTCCTCCATCAAGACCATTTCTTCTAACATTTCGTTGATTTGATCTTGTTTAGGATAATAAGGATCATCTGCATTTTTTGACTTTGGTCTCGCATTAGGATTTGGAGCACTGCCTTCTTTTGGCTTTCGAACACGTTTTTCCTTAACAGTTATGTGTTTCATATTAATTAATCGACACTTTTCAATAGCTGCATCACGTTTTGATTGTGATTGTAACTTACGTTTTTCTTTTAATTCTTTATCAATTTTTTTCATTTCAGCCATTTTTTCGGATCTTTCGGTTGCATTATGATGTAATAATTTTGTTAATTCTTCAGTTGTATAGCATTCATCTACTAAAACTTTTAATATTGCCAATTTTTGGGATGCAGATAATTCATGCATTTCTTTCGTCTCCAATGCCAATGCAGCATCCTTCAATGTCACCAAGGTACCATCTACATCTGAAGTCAATTTTAATAATACATCTTTGTTCCATTTGTTTTTAACTGTAAGTCCAGTAGCAGCAAAATCATTAATTTCTTGTGCTGAATTTGATGATACAACTAATGATAATAATGCCTTTGCATCATTTGCGGTTTTATACAACTTTTTAACTGATGGCAACATTAATATTATAGCACGAATCACAAGAGACCATTTTAATCCATCAATACTTCCGACACTTAATCGAGCTGGTAATAAACCTATACCACAAAATTCATTATCATAATTATCATCAGTAGTTGCATTCTTAGTACCATTGACTTCATTACTTCTTAAATGAACCGATTTAGAATTAATTTTTAAACAAAAATTATTCTTTTTCTCAATAGAATTATTTAAATGCATTGCTATGTTAGGATCTAGAAGTAACATTCTGACTAATGAACTAAATATTTCAGTTAAAGCTACTGATGGTTTATTTGTATACTTCAATAATTCGACAAAATCGTCAATAGAAATATCACATATAACCAATTGCTTACTAAAAGTATTGACAAATTCCCAAACTGAAACTGCATCTGATAATAACTCAGGAGGTAATGATATAAAACCTTTAGGAGGTGGAATAGGTGCCATTGGACGTTTTGGATCTTTAATAGCAATTAATTCATCCTTCATAGGAAACTTTAATGATGCTAATAATATTTTGTCTTCTAATTCTTGCTTTTCTTGTTTTAATATCTTAATTTTATCTCGGTGCTGCTTTTGTAAATCATTAAGTTCTTTAACTTCTTTTTTACTTAAATTACCTACTAAGGCCACTTTTGATTTATTAACTTGTTTCTTTTTTATTGGTTCAGGAATAGTAAATGGAATAACTTCCTTTTTAATTCGTTTAGTACTCGCAGGAGATGATGACATAACACTAATTTTGTAAAATATGAGCAAAATGCAAAATATTATTAATTAAATTGTAGTTACCTTGCAGCGTTACCATCATTAGCACCACTCAACGCCACCTCATTGATTGATCGCTTATTTGGAGAATGATTCTCTTGAACCGAAGGAAGAATTTCCTCCTGCATTTTTCTTTATGACTATCGCAAATTTTTAAATTTGTTGGCTTCATCATCAAAAACCGGATAGGCCCATACTCTGTAGGCGGCGTATAATCAGCTCTAAAGTGATCATAAGAATAAGCGTTAGTATGTTTATATACAAGTTTTCAATACATTAATATTCAAATATTAAACATTTTCCATCTTCATTACCAGTAACCAGTAGATTAGAATTATTAGGATTATTAATTATACGTACAGCACCCTTTTCACTCGCACCTAAACCATACTTTAACTCATTCGATATAATATCATAACAGTATATCATACCAGTACCATCACTTATTATAGCACATGAATCACCTATTGAACTAACTGCATAACAACCATTTCGTGCATGGTTATACGTCTCAACAACTCTATATGATTGCCTTGCATCTAATAATACAACTTTTCCATCAACACCACAACTGATTAAGTATGAGCAATCACTACTACCCCTATTATTATTCGATAATTGTGTTATACAAGCAATAGCAGAACCCCTACTACCATCGTTACTAGTATGCGTTGGTACTTTCGTAGCTAAAACACTTGATCCTGTGGAAGATTCCTGATATCGACTATCCCATATTTTTATAAATCCATCAGCACCAGAAGTTACAAATAAATTTGAACCTTTAATTGATTCTAAAGCAGTAATACAACCTTGATGAGCTTTAATTCGGTTCAATGGAGTATATTCTCCGAGATCCCATAAAACTAATCCACCATCTCGTGATGCAGAAAGTAAATTCGAATAATTATATGCAATATCCACAATGGCATCATTATGAGTAGTTAATTTTTCGGTTGGATTTATACTTGCTTTTACTCCTCTTTTAATTACGGAGTTCATAGATTTAGTATTACTATTATTATCAAATTTCCACAAGCATATATTTTTATCATAGCCACAAGATATTGCTGTATTATACCTTGTATCAGTTAATACTTTTGATATGGAAGCACTATGACCAATTAAATCTGTACACTTAGATTTATCTAAATCCCATAAACATAATTTTCCATCCATTCCAGCTGATATTACTCTACCATCAAGTAAATGGGAAACACTACTGACCCATTCAGCGTGACCATGTTGCTTCGTATATAACTTTTTAATGCGTTTACTTTTATCAGAAATATTTATAGCGTATAATGCATGATCTGCGCATCCAAATACAACCTCATCATTATACGACGAAGAACATAATAATGGTAAATTAGATAAGTCATACAATTTACCAGCTGGATCATTAGGCGCATTTTTAAATGTATTACTAAAGCTTGATGGATAATAATTTGAACTTGAATATAAGCTAGTTGGAAATGACAATGTATGAATATCTTCTTTAATTTCATTCATGAGATTATCATTAATATTTTTTGATTCAAATTTTGGTGCTGATTTACCCATAGTAATTACTTTAGGATTAGCAACTATTGTGTGCGTTTGTGGTGTTATATTCTCTTTCTTATAACCAGGTCTTATTCCAGTGCCATCATTACGTATGGTTGATTTAGGTATAAATGAAGATGATTTCTTATCTTCTATCAATCCAATCCTGGAATTCTTTGATTCAGCTTTTAAAGCATTATTATTATGTGTATTCATTTTGCTGCCATTACTTATGACAATACGTTCTGCAACTGGTATTCCACTTGACGATTTTACCTCTTGAATATTAACAACAACTTTTACATTGTCTTCTATTTGCTTTTTCATAACATTAGCATTTAATCGAGCCAACTGTTGCTTCTTCTTTTGGCGTAATTCATCTTCATCCATTGTAACAAAAAATTTATATATTTTTTAAAAAAAAAGTCAAAAATCGCAGAATTCCAACGGATTAGTCCGGAATTAGTTGAAGTTGTGTTATCGATACTATGGATACTATGCCACCCGGGATCTAATATAATGGCAAGATCGACAGAACAATAGTATTGAATAATATATGCATCGTTGTACTACTGACGTCACACTGATTATATTTTTGCAGAAACTCAGAAGCGGAACCAAGGATGGTTTGAAATGTTCGGGAAATCAGATTGCACACACACAATCCAAGCAAGGCACACTTAGTACTATGCAACAATACTAAAATCAGTAGCGTTTTCTTAAAAATTCCTAATTTAATTGTTGTAGTCATAAAATTTAATTGTTATCATGAATAGCCCAGATATTCGTATGTCGACATCATCTGTTACAAGAGTTCGTAACACTACTCCTAATCGTTCAATATTATTAAGTTCAACTATATTACGTGATATAAGCGAAGGGACAAGCAATTCTAATACTAGCGTAAATAATGAAGATATGAATATATTTACAAACATATTAAATAATAGTATTGAGAAAGATATTAATTTAATATCTGCACAAAATATATTGCATTCACAGTTAGTTAATTCATTACGTAATAGTTTATTAAAAGAGATTGATGATACACAATGGATGTTTACAACTTATGATGGAGATAATAAAAAATAATTGTATTTTGTTAGAAATGTAATATACTATAATCCTACTTTAATCTTTACAATTTATTACACTATTAGAACTAATCATCGTAACCATCTATTTCATTGGAAAATTCAGTAGTCATTTCTCGATATTTTCTATCTTGTTTACGATTGGAGCTTCTTTTTTTCTCCGAGCTTGTGCCTTTTTGTACCTTCAATACCTCTCCATCTCCATCATTGTCATTAGTTATATACTCAATTTGTAGAATATCTTGAATTACTGGAAATGTTTTTGGAGCAGCTTGAAATCCATCTTCTAAAATAATACGTAAAAACTCTAAAAATTTAATCATAACAAATGATTCAGTTTCAACAACACATCCTTGAAATCTGATAATATCATGAGGTTTCTCGTCTTCAAATATAAACGATTCAATTATTCTAAATGCCGTTCTTTGTTCTTTCTTATCACGTTTACTTATTTTTTTTGAACAATCTTTAGCTATACGTCTTATTAAAGATAATGTTTCATTAATACAATTTGGGTCATTACATAACATTAATCCAGTAATTGCAGGCTCATCAGTAGTAGTTGCATTAGACGAATCATATGCAACTTCAAATAAATATCCTATTAATTCACCTGTAGCCATTTTTGCATCAATATCATTACTTTCTAATATCATACTTAATGACTCAAATATTCTTGACTGTGAAAGTTCAAGAATATCACTATTACTTAAAGTAGACAATATTAACATTAAACAACTAGCAGCTGTAGATTGTAATAATGCTATCGAATCTTCATCATCATTATGTGATTCAGCAGTGCCTTCATATGATATATCGTTACAGATAATATTAATACAAAATTCTGTTATTTCTTCATTTGATTCTGATGAACAAATATAACAACAAAAAACTAATGCAAATAATGCCTCTGATCTAACTTCAATATCATTTGATTGTGATAATATTGCACGTTTTAATACTTGCTCAAATTTTGTAAAAAATGTTTGCTCATCAGGACCTACAACTAATGATAATAAGCAAATTAATTTTGAACACAAAGTTGCTTCTTTAACACTTGACGGACTTCTCAAAATTCGACACAATATACCACTGAAGTCATTTAAGTAACGCTTTATATCAGATCCTTGTCTTATCCCTTTCATAATTTGTTCTAAACCTGTTTCTCTTTTGGATAATCTTTTATCATTACATAACTCTAAAGATTCAAATATATTAAAACCATCTTCACTTACTTCAGTATTATCAACTTCAACTGCTGTATTATCGTCTTCATCTTCATCTACTCCTTTATTTTTTTTACCTTTTTTCTTCTTACTTGTCATATCTATTGTACTTGCTGTTACTACACTAGTCTCAATTTCATCATCACTATAAGTTTTGCCTTTCTTACTGCTTTCTTTCTTTGGTTTGTCTCTTCCACCAGATCTGTGACCACTGAAACCACTCATGTTGTTTCTTAATACGTTTTTTGTTGCACTTTGGTTTGCATCTCCGGCGGACCTAGCGTGCACATACATACACATATTTTTTACTATAAAAGAATATATACTTAATTGAATATTTGTTTACTTTTCCTCTTCTAAGTTAAGATTAATGTATAAATGTATCTTCCGTTATATCCTCCATTTCAGTTTTTCTTAAAATTCCGGTCCCAGTACATAGACGTTTTTGGCAAATTTTGGAAAAAAGCTCGCTCAAGCAAAAATTTCAATCATGTGTAATGTCTAAAACGTTTGATGAACAGATTTTATAACGATGACATCAACAGTTGAAGTTGCACCAGGTAAAGGTGGTAAACAACAATTAGAGTTACCAGAAGAAAAAGGTAATTACTATTACCAAAAAGCAAAAGTATTATACTCTAAAGGACAAGGATATAGTATAATACTTGAGAAAGTTTTATTATATTTATTTAAAGCTATCGCGTATGTACCCCATGAGACGAAGAATTATATGTTTTTAGCTAAAGTATATTTAAATTCATTAGATTGGTCATCGGCTATTTACTGTCTAAGATATTTATTAAAATTACAACCAGATAATAATATTGCTAAAAAACGTTTAGCTGAAGTTTTAGTATTAAAAGGTCAAGAAATATTATGCCAAGCTATTTTAGAATCAAAGAAACGTCAATCTAATGGTTATGAATTATCTTTATATGTAAGAGCAAAACTATTATTTGATGAAGCATTTAAACATTATAAAAATATGGCTCATGTATGGGTATTAAAAGCAGTATGTTTAGTTGTAGAGAAACAGTATACAGAAGCGCTAAATTGTGTGAAACGTGCATACGCTTGTGAACAAGCAAAAAGTTTATCACATGAAGTAATAATATTAAAAGCAAAATTATTATGGTCATTAGGTTTAATTGATGATGGTAATAAAGAAATTCGCCAAGTTATTAATCATTTACCAGATCATCCAGAAGTTTTAGCATTTATGAATAGATCATTTGTTAAAGCAGAAAAGTTATATAAATTTTCAACAAAACAATTCAGTGAAACAAAATATGAGGAAGCATTACGAACATTAGGATTTGCATTAAATATTACATCAGATGATATTAAATTATATATTTTACAATCAAAAATTTACCGTATGATGGATAACTTACAAGATGCGTTTACATCGATTCAAAGGGCATCATTTATATTCAAAAAAGCATCTGAATTTGATATTGAAATACCCGAAGAAATATCGAAACAAACAAACTTAATATTAAATGAAATGGCATTGAAATTTGCTGTTGAAGGAGAGTATAACAAAGCTATAGCACTATTTAATAAAGTAATTGCTAGTGAAAAAACTTTATCAAGAGGTGTAACGTCAATTGATTATAGATTTTATATGAATCGTGGTGATTGTTACAGAGCAATAGGTAAATTAGAACACTCAGTTAATGATTATTTAGCCGCATTAGAACTAGCACCTAGTGATTGGAATATTATGACTCGAGTTTCATTATCATATTATTTAAAAGCTGCCGGTTATTTCAATGTTTCTGATTATGTAAATGCTGAGATAGAAATCACAGAAGCATTAAAATTTAATCCTAAAGTAAGTGAATATTATGCTATACGGGGCAAGACTCGATATTTATTAGGTCGTTATGATGAAGCTCACAGCGATTTTAAAATTTCACATGAATATAATCCAAATAATGAAGAAGTGAAAAGTTATTTAATTCAATTTGATTTGAATAATACCAAAAAATCAGACAATTCAGCTAATTCAATGGCAACTAATATTGAAGGTGGTAATATCCGTAAGATGGTTGTTACTCCACAGACTACCATTGAAGCATTACTAAATCCTAGACAAGTTAAAGAGTTACCAACATTAAAATTGTTAAAATATTCAGTTGATAATGTTAATGTGAAGCGCAACCCAATACCTTATCAACAAGCTAAAGAATATTTACCAAAATTAAATCCTAAAATGGTAATACCATTAATCGCTGCAGAAGAATTAAGTAATCAACATAAGAATGTTACACAAGTAATGCATAGTCGTTATGATGTAGAACGAAGTAATAATTGGGCGATGCTAAAACAAGCAAAACAATCAGCACAAAAATTATCAGTATCTAAAAAGAAGAAAAATGTTGATAACAATACAAAGAAACAAGAAATGCCAATGACGAGCGCCGCATTAAAACGATTAAGTCAATTACGTACAAAACATGCAATAAAAACGAAAACAGCGATTGTTGCTGGTGTTGTGACAAGAGAAGATGATCCGTTTGTATTAACAGTAACTAAAAAACCAACGAATATATTAGTTCCATCAGCTCGAAGCTTGATAAGAAGAGATTTGTTAAATAATGCTGATGATGGTGTAGTTGAACATTTTGATCGTGAAAGTGCAGAAGTAATTGAAAGAGAAAAAGAATTAGAAGCAAGAAGATTAGAAAGAGAATCAGAAATGAAATTTAATGAAGATTTATTAGCTAGATTAACTACACCGCAATTACAAGATGTAGATAAAGCTGATGGTCAACAGAAAGCTTCCAAGAAAGGAAAATATGATAATTTAACAAAGAAGGAGAGAAAACAGTTAAAGAAATTAAAGAAATTGAAAAAACAACAACAAAAACAAGAGAATGGAAATTTTGCAGATAGTGAATCAGATTCAGATGGTTTTCGTGATAGTGATAATAGTGGGGACGATGATGACGAAGATATTGAAGGAATGGTGTATAACGAAAGTAAATTAGCCGAATTATTAAGAAAAGCAGGTGCCGATGCTACTATGGGTTTGGATTTATTATTGTCCAATGAAATAAACGAATCATCATTATTGCTAAGTGTGGAAGAAGAAATGGCCATGGTTTATAAGAAAATTCAAGAAGACAATAGAAATAGAGCCGATAAAATTGCATTAAATGTAGCTAAAGGAAAAGTTACAAAGAAAGCAATTGTTGATGATGATGATGATGACGATATTTCTTCTGCTGAGATTAGCAAATCATCTGATAGTGATGCATATAGTGCAACCGATTCAGAAAATGAGGAGGAGGAAGAAGAAGATGACTGAATGTTAATGTACAAATTGTATAATAATTTACAAAAAAATAACTTTTTTATCTTAACGGTATGAATGACAATATATAAAGATTCATTAATACCAACGAGGGAATGATTAAATATAAGTTTTTCTCATTATTTTCTATATTAAACGCATATATAATACGATAGGAACTATACGCAGCAATCGTGGAATATGTAATTGCACTTAAAATAATCATATACGAAAAAAATATTGATACATTAAAAATAACAAGAATCAATATAAATGGAATTAATGGACCACAAGAATATCCCAATATAGCAAAATGTAAATATAATTTTGCTCTAGTATCTAGCCATACTCTAGTTACCAAATGGTTGAATAAAGAACCTGCAAGCCAAATTAAATATATCCAAGCGACAAAGCGAACTTCACCAAACCATAAACCAACACATAATGCTGATACACAAAAAGTTGGACCCCAAAAATCGATATTATTAGTGTTCATTAATGGATGACTTTCATCATTTCTGAATCCAATTCGATTATATTTATTTAACACATATCTCACTGGATAAATGAAGTTAAAAGAAATATTTTCAGTAATTTGTACAATATCAATATCTAATTCTTTTAATAAACTTGTCGATGTATTAATTTCATCATCGTACTCTGATATGTCGAATAACCAAGAAGGTAAAGTTGATTCAGAATAAGTGTCATAATTAGACATTTCTAATAATAAGACAGCACACTACACACCGATCATTATACTTTATGAACTGAACTTCTTGTGTAGGTGGGAATTCCTACCTCAAGTGGAACCTTCGTGATTCGAACAACTTTTTTAGGTATCTAGGTATTCCTACCTTATTATCTAGTTCCTTCGCGGGAGTGATTCGAACAACTTTTTTAGGTATCTAGGTATTCCTACCTTATTATCTAGTTCCTTCGCGGGAATAGGCCGGATTTTTTTGACCTTGTTGATGATCACAATGTATCCTTAATAATGAATAATAATTATAAGTACACTAAGGCAATTATCAAAAACGATCACACACTATCTAATTAATTATTAGTGGTTTACGCATAGATGTATCAGAATTCCAGAACCGTTCCGGTTAGGATCAAAAAATCTTCAGTTCGCCAAAGTCTGCTAGTTGCTAGTTCTTGCTCTGTTACTTTATTTTGCGTTATAACTTGGTGTAAAATGGCTGCATATGATATTTCCAAAGCTATAGAAGAAATTGAGAGTAAATCAGTTGAAAGTGATTTAAAATTAGTGAGTATAAGAGGTATATTACTAATTGCAATTTTAATAACATTAAGTATATTTACATTTGTCCTATAGGCGTACCTCAAAATCCTTCTTTTGATCCAATTAAGTTCGAAGATATAATTAACAATTTTATTACAAAAGATGGTGATGTATTTATTGCAACATTTGTTAAAGCTGGAACAACATGGACTCAACAAATTATTCATCAATTATTACGAAAAGGTGAATCAGGTGGATTTTATGGCGAAAGTGTGCCATGGTTAGAATGTTGTGCTTCTGAATTTTTGTTACCTCGTGAAGCACCTACTTGGACATACGAAAAAATTAATAATACACCTGCACCGCGTTATTTTAAAACACATGCAACAGTATCTGATTTACCTAAAGGTAATGCAAAAATTAAAACTATCTATGTTGCTAGAAATCCAAAAGATTCGATGGTTTCATTATATCATCATGCTAAATCTAAACCTGAATTTGGTTTTACTGGTGACTTTGAAAAATTCTTCCATATATTTATTGCTGGTCAAGCGGAGAATGGATCTTGGTTTTCACACGTTTTAGATTGGTATAAAAAATGCCAAGCTGAACCAGATACTCATTTATTTTTGAAGTATGAAGATATGTACGATAATCCTAAAGAAGCAGTTAAAACTATTGCTAAATTTATTAATGTTACTGATTTAGATGAAAGCATTATTGATAATGTTGTTAAAAACTCATCACTATCTGAAATGAGAGTTACATCATCATTTGGTCTTAATCATTTACGACAAGGAGGTTATGGTAATTGGCGTTCTATGTTCAGTGTAAGATTAAGTGAATTTTTTGATGATATTTACAAGCATAAAATGGCTAATAGTGGTCTAACATTTAATTTTGGTCCTAATTCACAAGGAGTTGATATTATAATGTAAAATAAAAATAGTTTTAAGTAATTATTTAAATTAAACAAATATAAAATGTTTTGACTTATTTAGCTGCTTTTTTTAAATCATTTGCTTTACTGGTCGATAAATTTGCCAAAATATCTGGTAAAACTGTTTTGATTTTATCACCAAATGCAGCTTTTAATGTAGCATAGTATGATGCTGCTGTGATTTTACCGACAACATATTGTGCAGTTTTTTCTTCTAATACAGATAATGAAACAGTTGGTTTAAGAGCTTTTTCAACTGATGAAGGCGCAGCTACTGGTGTCTCCTTTTTACCAAATAAACCAAAAGGATTCCATCTCTCATCAACAGAATATGTTGATGTAAATTCTCTTAATTGTTTCTCACTAAAAATTTCCTTTGCACTTACTATAGTGGTTCTTTTTAGATTAAAGTCTTCATATAAACGAGTACTATGACGAGGATTTGATTTCATAAATCCATTATATGCACTAGCAATGCATAATACAGCAGTAAATACCAAAATAGTAGGAGAATTCATACTTAAGGTTTATGTCTGAGTGTGTGAGTATGTGTCATCGATGAAGCTGAAGCATCAGCAGCAGGAAGCGGCCCTTTTAAAAAAGAGTTGAGTTGCTCATCGAAAGACTTTCCGTGGAAAGTATTAGACGCAACACATTGTTAAAAAATGCAACTGTGAATAAAATGCGATTCAATTTTGTATATTGTTTAGAAATTTACATTTTACATTTTACATTTATGACATGATAATAAATGAGAAATTTACAAATGGTAATACTGCGAGACAACGTTAACAATTATCAGTATTAGTATAAACGAACATTTTTAAATTGTGTTTCTTAAAATTTGATTCTGATTTTTGTATATTTGTTTTACCACGATACCATGCTGATATTTCACCTGGATCACCATCTAATTCTTGTACCCACCCAAATCTTTCGTTAAATGGCTCACAAAATTCATCCTTTTCTAATTTAGACAAACAAACTAATATATTTCCCAATCTAACAGCATCTTGTAAATGATCGATACATTTGATCATTCCTTGTTTTCCTTGTTTTCCTTTTAATACAGAATCTAAACCACCATAATCGACAATTGCATCAACAAAACTTTGTGTACAAACTTGTGGCATATTAGTATAATCTACATGTTGGAATTTTAGGATTCCCTTATCAATATTTTGTTTTAAATCATCATCTTTCATAGCTAATTGTTTTAATTCATTAATATTATCAATATTATCATCTATTACAAGCATAAAACCAGTTTTCTTAGCACCATAACCTTCTTTATTTAACTTCAGAGATATATCAGTAGCAGCACCAACAATCAGTAACTGATCTGATAGTTGAATATGTTCAGATAAGTATGGAATTATGTCATCATATGGTGCGGAAGTAACAGCATTCATTCTAGGTATGAAATTCTTTGTATTTAATTTCTTGTGTATCAACCTTTGCAATACATATGCATTTACTATGCCAATACATAGTAATATACACAGGAAACGCATTTTATTGGAAAATAGTTTCAAATTATTGTTATGCTTTTTTTTGCTTCAATGAGTTTTTTAATACCATCGCCGAGTTTTCGCATGACAGAGCAAAAATTAAAATTCCAAATTAAAATAAACAGTATTATATGTGTATAATATATGTGTATAAAACAGGTTTTTTCAATCATTACCTATTGATATCATCTACGATATCAACTGCTATTGTAGCACATACTTGAGATTTGTCTTGTGGTAGTTATTAGTATGATTTTAATATCTCAGCAACATCTAAAAAATTCTAAAATTATATAAAAAATAATTCAAATAACTTATCTTTAACATTTATTAGTTTATTCGTCAAACTTGGAAACAAAAGCGGTCTTTCATTAAATTGAAATTCATTTATTCCAAGATTTTGAAACAGTAAAAAGTCTTGGAAGTCATTGGAAGTCTGGAAGACTTGAAGTCTATACGAATGAAGATTGCGTGCATCGTAGGTGGGACCTCAGGTATAGGAAAAGCTATAGCATATCAATTAGCCAGACAAGATCCATCATTAGATATAATAATTTCAGGTAGAAATCTTGAAGAAGGAAATAAAATAGTCAATGATTTAAAATTATTATCACCCAAAAGAAATCATCAATTTCGTCAGATTGATGCATTTTTATTGTCCAATATTAAAAATTACTGCACTAATTTAAAGGATGATATAAAAAATGAAAAGGCAACTCTAAAATATCTGGTGTTGACACAAGGTATTGCTAGTATAAGAGGAAGGACAGAAACATCAGAAGGTATCGACCAGAAACTCGCATTACATTACTATGGAAGAATGGCATTTATAAATGAATTATTACCAGTATTAAATGATCAGAAAGATGATGACGACGTTCGAGTAGTCTCAGTTTTGTCAGGTTCTGTTCATTCACCATACAATTTAATGAAAGAAGATCCCGAATTAAAAACTAATTTCTCGATAGCTAATGCTGCAAATGCTGCTGGTTTTTACAATGACTTAATGTTAGATTCCTTCGCACAACGTAACAAAAACATTAGTTTTATACATGCAGCCCCAGGATTCGTTGCTACTAATTGGGGTAGCGAATTTCCATTTGCATTAAAAATTTTAATACGTGGTTTGCAGGTATTTGGTATGTCATTGGAACAGTGTGGTGTTAATATGGCTCACTCATTATATGACGATAAGTTTAAAGCTACAAAAGATAAACCGTCATTTCATATCATGACACAAAATGGATCTATTGGCTCTGTTACTAATGCACATAATACCGAGAACATAACATTTATACATCAACATACTATGGATATATTAAATAATAAGGCTAAATAAAAGAATGAAACATTTATTTTGTATTTAATTATATTATTTTTCATTCAGTCAATCCTTTAGTTGAAAATTTTCTAAAAAACACTACCTGAGTACCGACATTTTTCCTACTACTCATTTGAAGTTCAGAACTTCTTTTATCGCAGCTATATCATCTACAAAATAATGTTCCCGCAGCTTTGGATCGCAGTGATTATTGCTGTGTATACTACAGTAGTGATTTCTCGCCCAACTGAAGATGAAAGGGTGAAATTATGGTATAAAAATGGTAATAAATGGCCTCCAACATGGCAAGACGAATCACCGCAAATGGCATATATTAAAGCCAAACAAGAAGAGGAGATTATGTCAATAACCGCTAGTGATGAGCGTTGGGAAAATTGGTTACAGTTTACACAGGGACGGTTAGTGCCAAAGTTTACAACTCATGGATTTGAATTGCGACAAATACCTATAGAAGTTTATCAAAAATTACGTAGTGCAACAGAACGTGGATTAGAGCGTTGGGATCAATTAAGATCTGAAGGTGACATTGATGTCATATTGAATAGTGACGGTAATGATCCTAAGTTTATTGATATCGGTTCATTATCATTCGAGGTATTAAAAGATTTACAAAGTATTCATGAAGAATGGGCTGGCGGAATTAAATTACGTGGTACATCAGCATATGGTGTTCGAATGTATCAAAATGGATCGTCCTTAGTAATGCATTATGATAGAGTTCAAACTCATGTAATATCATCAATAGTACATATAGCACATGAATATGATGATGATGATGAACCTTGGCCCATCCAAATAGAAGATCATAATGGTAAATTGCATTCTGTGAATTTAGAACCAGGTCAAATGCTATTTTACGAAAGTTCGAAATGTTTGCATGGTCGTATGAAGGTATTTAAAGGTAAGTACTACGGTTCAATATTCCTTCATTACGCACCAGTGGATAAATCAATCTGGAATTATGATTTAGAACAAATAATTGCATCAGTTCCACCGCATTGGAGGGATAATATTCAAGAAGAGAGCGGATCTAGGTATAGCGGGGCATCTTATTCCATTACTAGTCGTTTGGTAGAAAATGCTCCACCACGTATAGTGAATGGTGAATACATTCCAGATCCGCCAAAATCATCGTGGCATTACCATCTAGGCGGCGAGTTACACGAAGAACACGAAGAACTATAAAAAATAATATAAAATAATAAATTATTCAAATGACTCATTATGTACATTAAGTTAACCTATTAATAAAATTTGCCCACTCATAAATCGTATCATTTGGTGTATAAATAGCCTCTTCAATCCCAATTTGATCAGTTTCTATATCTCTCAATTGGTTAGCACTAGCTACTTGAACTGCTTCTTTGATATACTCATTGATGTAATAGTTATCGTAATTGCTTGTATTGGAAGGATGTATAATTTCCTTGTTATCCACAATACTACAGTACTCAGTTGTTGTCTTGGAGTTCGCTTGCAGTCCTATTCCAACACCCAAGTTATGAACACTTTGTAAATATCCAGATGTTACATAAGGAACTGGTTTTAGCGGACATGATAACGAATCAGTTAATGTCACGCCACCACCAAATGGGAAAGGGTCCAAAGTGACATCCACCCCACATATAATGTCCTCGTATGTACTGTGTTGAACTTGATTTACTATAATAATCCGTGACAGAATAAGCGAATCATTCATTCCATTTACCTTTGACTTTAAGCGAGAAATAAAACTGTCGTACCACGTATATTGCCGTGGATTTCTAGCCAGTAGAATGATGCCATTTTTATCTAAACGTAAAATACCAAGTAATAAATCATCAAGTAATGGATGCATTTTCATTAACGTTTGATAACAACCGTAGACATGCAAGCTGTTGATATCGGCAGCTGCGAAGTGCTTATAGCCCACCGAAGTATTATATACGTGGTTGTTAATATCATAACCTATTCGGTACAACCAATTTATATATTCTTCTTTTTTTCTATAGTTATCTCGTGTATTACCGGATAACTTGGGATACATCACATACGACAACGAGTCAAATACAATAATTTGCTCCGAAAAATCAAGCATTCTTCCATGTTTCTGACTAACTTTACTTCGTTGAAAAGAGGATTCATAAGCTGTGTTGGAAATGAAGTAATCAATTGTCGGATATCCCGATGAATAAGGATGTCCCCAAAATGCTACTTGATATCTAGCCATTCGCATCATAGCTATGTGGGCAGTGATAGAGTCCATGAAAATATCACCAAACACCAATACATCTAGTCCCAGTTGTCTTACTCTATCTGCTGCAGCAACAGGGTCCGTACTTAGTTCAATATAGCGATCAATTCCGATAAATGAATCACGAAGTGTTGTGTATATATCATCCGGTTCTCCTGCATTAGACATGTGCTTACCACCGTGATAATTCACTGAATTAATACATATGTAGACATCAAACACCACCTCTTTCGATTCAAGCAAAAAGGTACCATTTAATCCCTGCATCACTTGTGTAAGCAACCTACCAACGGGATGTCGGAAAAAATAAGAGGATAAAAATCCAATTTTAATGTGTTTTTTAATTCCAGTAACAGCCGTTGGAGGCAATCTATAAACGTCATCAAACCAGTGAGGATTTGTTTTTAACAGCAGTTGATAGTATAAAGAGGGTAAGTATTGATCATGGAAAGTGTAAGCATCTTGATATCCATGCTGTGATGGTGGTAAGTATTTTTCAACGGACAAACCTTGGTATGCTAGTAAGAAGAGTCCTCTACAAGGCGCACCGAAATATGCCAATGGATCCATTAGAATGAAATCATGGTTGCTAATATCATGATTATCTATGTGTAGCAAAATCAGTTGCATGCTTTGAACTGCAATAGTTCGCAGCATAAACACTTCAGCTATCCATTGCGAGCCCTCCGTTGAAAAGGAAAGTATTGTCGGCGCAATAGCTTGAAATAAAGAACCAATAACAACCGCAAGCTTATTATCATTACCACGATCTGCTGCAGAAGTCAATAACGAGGATGCTAAAACATATCTAAGTGCCTCATTTAGGACTATTGCGGCGCGAATATTCGGCGATTTGATTAATGTAACTGGATGGATAGTATAATGCGCTAATACTGCTTTCATACTATCACTGTTATCAATATAAGCTGCCAATGCACTGGTTACGTTGTGATTATTCTCTTGTGATTCTCCTCCTAAATATTTAATCGTGGCAAATAAATGCATCGCAGATATATCTATTGCCCCAATGCCCAGCAAGGACATGGCTATCGAAACTGATCGATCCCAGTGATATATACTATATCCACTCTCTTCGGCCGTGTTTATATTTGAAGGTAACGATAATAATTGGTGGCAAATAGTAGCCAAGACTTCTCGTCTTACGTAATCACCACGTACATTCATTGTATTGATGTAACTACACCCAATATCGATGGATTTATCATTTCTATGATAGTAGTTATGAATGACATCACCAACCACTATTCCAACTAATTTATTTATGCCGATCATCTGCTGCATGTGCTCGTCCATGTCATCAGTTGCATTTAATAGTGAAATTATTAAATTTGATAAATTTCTAGTAACAACGTATTCCCCATGGATCAAACTATGCTTGGTATATGCCACTAAACTCGCAAAGTATAAACAATTAATATCATCAAAATCGCATTCGAAATATGACATTGGTAGATAAGATGTAGGCAACGCCGCTGAAATATTGGTTGTAATGGAAGTATAACATTGATATGACTCCACCCATGAATTTCTATATAGTAACCAGTTACAATAAACTAATGTTGCCATATTGAGATTTACAATCGCTTTATTGTTTTGAATTATTTTATGATATAAAATATCACCACAAACTTGTAAACTATCATCAATAGCATGTCGATTTTCTATTGACAACAGTTTTGAATATAATATTTCACTTAATTGACTAACGGTATGTTCAGATGTACAGTCTACTTGATATAACGACACTATTACATTCTCAATGATTGATGGCAATGATGCGTTTTTACTTAACAATTTCCATGACATTAACTCCCATGGATCGGATGATATCTCAATTGTACCATAGATATTGTTATACTCATTATTCTGTGCATTAGTTAATGCGATATACCATCTTTTTTGTTGTTTATTATTATTTACTACAACAAATTTGTAATATAACACATAAGAAGGATTGCCGAGAGAATAACATCGTGTTATTGTTGATAAATTTACAATTTTAGTACTTGAAGAGTGTGAACAAACATAGATGCCTTTTGCTGCTGGATTGGAAGTTGTATTACTAACTTGCAAGTAAACTTGTGTGTTTACCAACAATAAACACTCTGCAAATATAAAGAGTGCAAAATAAAGGAGCATTACCTAGCAGAAGGTCGGGAAATTTAATCTTCAAAAAATTTTTTTTGTGGGAGTCATTCCACACCCTCTATCTAGTGATACCTAAATAATGAGATGGGGAAAGCCGAGAGAGTACAAAATTGTAAATAATTTAATTCACCTGTTCCGATTTGTATCTATTCTCTTTTATGTGGTCTCTATGTAGAATTTTAGAAATTTCAGTTGAGGGCTTTTTGATGTTACCATTAAAAAAATAAGAAAAAATTCGAAATGTCAAGAATACGAGCTTTTATAGTACACAGTACTATTGTAATTTTGTTCTTATTATTATTAGTGGTAAAAAATGGTTTGTTTATAAGTGGTGATGATGGTACAAGTGCAGCAATTCGGGAGTTAATAAGAGCTGTACCAACATCGAAACCAAATATCTCCCCCACATTAACACCTACTACCGGAGTTTTTAGTGCTTATCCTAGCGATGAACCATCTATAATTCCTTCAATTACACCTAGTGAGACGCCTACAGTGACGCCTACAGATGTACCTACTGAGACACCAACAGTTTTTCCTTCTAGCCTGCCTACAATCATTACTACCGAAATTCCTTCAATGGAACCTCATTTTATACCAACAATACTGCTTTCGGAATCCCCTACAACTGAAATTCCAGATTCGTATCCTAGTGATGCTCCAATCGAAAAGTCATCTGTCACACCAACTACCCGTAATGTTATTATTTTAAGTGAATCTCCATCGTCTGCTGATTCTTATAATACACACTCAAATGGTAATAATAGACGTGAATCAATCAATCACAGCAATCTTAAATTACTATCACTACTTGTTATATCATTACCAGCAATTTTGTATGCTTTTTATTTTGCGAAGAATAGGTATTTTCAACCAATTATTAAGAAGCAACAAGCACCATTTTATATCACAAGCAACAATGTTGAACTCGACGCAGTTGGAACCCAGTAACTCTGTCGAATTAGATAGTAGATAGTAGATAGTAGATAGTATACTAAAATGTGTAATTTATGAATCTTATTTTAATCGGATCCGGAACTGACCGTTGATCGCAAATTTTCGCCAAAATCCAAAGAGAGAGAATTCCTTAAACCTTCGTAGTGAGAGTAACACAGAATTTATCGCCATGTCTTCCTTTGTGGAGGTATTTGAAGATAATGAAGAGAACTATGTGCTAAATAATCAATGCAAGGAACAAATATGTGGTAAATCAGTTGATAATAAAGAAGATGAAAGTAGCTTCAGTGTTATTATGGCGAATACAATTGTTCACCCAGAATCATCAACGAAGAATATTGCCGTCTTATCGGCGTTAAAGACTGTTACTTCTAAGAGTTTTCTAGGTAATGATAGTATTAACTCTTCTTGCTCATTAAATACAGTAATATTAACACCAACATTGACACCAACTACAAAAGCGAACAATAATGATTCAACAGTACAATTTAAAGATAACGATAGTTCAACTCCATCTAGTGATAACTTTATTCGCAAGAGATCACCATTAAGCTGTGATGATATAGTAACTTCTGCTACAGTAATCAATAATGATGAATCTACGGTAAATGAGGAAAGTACTGTTACAATAGAAGATAACACAACAACAGCAGCAGAAGAAGATATATCAGAAGAAGAACGTATTAGAAGAGAAATTGAAGCATCAGAAAGATTAGCATGGGAATTATTACGACAAGAAACACAAGAGACATACGAAATGCAATTACAATATATGCGTGAAAATGCTGGAGGTATGAGCCAAGAAGATTATGAAGCAATATCACAGCTTGTAACAGAAGAAAGTAATCGCAATCAATTAATTGCAATGAATAATGAAGAAGAAAACGAAGAAGAAGATGATGATAACGATACCAGTGATCCAGATAACTGGGATTATGATAGATTACTGGAATTGGGTCAAGCAATTGGCGACGTGAAAACAGAAAGATGGCGATTAAGAGCACCAGCAATTATTGAATCTTTGCCTAAAATTACATATGATGAAATTTTACAAACAGCCAACAATACAAATGATGAACAAGGTGGACATAAAAAAATCAGACTTGATCATCGTTGTGCTATATGTATGGATAGTTTTAGTGACGATTCAACACAAATATTGAATTTATTAAGCTGTGGACATTATTTTCACACAAATTGCGCATCAGGGTGGATTTCATCAAACAATTGTTGCCCTGTTTGCAAGTTAAAAGTTGTTGAATCCCCAATAAATAAGTAAGTATACAAGAAGTAAAATGCTAATGTGGTTTACTATTATTTAGACAATACAATTTCAATGGCATGTATAATAAACAATCATTTAACAGGACATATGTATATATATGTTTTTTTTTTATAAATTTAGACTATATTTGTTCTCTGATGACTCTATTAGCTACTTCAATCCCCATTTTACTTTTTAACAGTTTTGATTTATCTATTGCATCTTCTAATTCGTCCTCTTCATCCGCTAATCGATGAGCTTGATGCATTTCTTCAATAGTAATATGCGGCTGATAACCAATTATTTCTGGAGTGCTAATCCATGCATCTTCGGCACAATCAGCATACATTTCATTACGACCTCCGAATACTACATATTTTGCACAAATATATGGAGTCAACTTTTGATATCGAACTAATTTTCTTAATGATAAACATGAATTTCGTATGTTCCATTCTAATGTTTTTGCATCATATTTAAATGGGTTATTGCAAATATCTTTATCACTCAATTTAGGGATAGCTGATATATCCATTCCCTCAGATAGCTCGGACATTTTTTTTAGGTTGATATTTTTTTAACGTAGGTTGATATTCTCTTAAACTTATTTTAGTTTTTGACCCATGGAAGAATTTTCACAGATTTTTCTAATTTCCATCAGTACCGATTAAAATGTACAAACAGTAATTCATATACAAATTTAGATGTACTATTATTGTTTTGTATCTTAATTTTGTTGGGTAATGATAGATACCCATATTTATGCCGAAGTAAAATGTTAGTGCCCATCTATAGGTAAAATCTTTGGCGTTGTTGTTTTTTGAATGATAATTAATTCAATCCGAGCTGTCTTTTATAGTTATTTGTTTGTAGTTTGTTGTGATAATATATTCCGTATACTTATGCGGCACCGTACCTAATCCCTGAAGGATAATGAAAAGAAAACGCGTAGTCATCACTGGTACCCACTCTTTGCACCATGATAGTCCAAGCAGTGTTATGCTTTATACTATGTCAATTTATGTGCTCTTTTGCTACTTCTGAAACTGAATCAAAGGAAGAATTTAATAAATTGATTCAAAATTCTCTTGATAATTTAAACACTATTAAATCATTATTAAAAAATAGTGTTTTATCTTTGAACAAAGATGATTTTGATAATCAAAAACGATTGTTTACCAAGGAATTGAATGATATAACTCGCATGATTGATCTATTACAACCAATAGCAACAATTGCTCCAGCATTCCAATACGCACAATCACTCTCTGAAGTATTATTAAATATAAAGTTTAGTCATAAGATAGATGCTCCAGCTACATTAAATGTTGAACCACTTAATGTTACATTAACAAACGAGGGAAAACTATATTTACTTGCATCAGATGGTGCCCGTAAAAATTTTAAATTAGATTTAGATTTATATGATGAAATTTTACCATCAGAATCGACATATGCATTAGCATCCGTTGGTAAATTTACTTTTACAATTAAAAAAGCTAAAAGTCCATCAAAATGGCCAAGATTAACTAAAAGTACACAAAAAATTCCAAATATGCACATATGGTGGGAAATGGCTGAAAAATATGAAGAAGATTTTGAATTATATGAAAAAACCATCAAGAAAAATAAGAACAATACCACCGACACTACTAATAACAATGCCACTGATACTAATGCTATCAATTCTACTGCTTCCAGCAATTCTACTACTTTAACCAACTCTACTGATGTCGCATCAAATAGTACCGAGTTAAATAAACAAAACGACGAGGATGTAGAAGAAGATGAAATAGAACATAATAAAATAAAAAAAGGAATAATTGAAAATTATAATAAGAAAATAGAAGAATTAGAAGATGAACTTGATAAGAAGAAGAAAATGTTAGAGGCAAAGTATCGCGATGAGAAACGATTGTTGGATACAGAATATGGTAGTAAGAAACAGGCGTTAGAAAAAGAAAAAGAAAATAGTATTATAAATATACAGTTTAAAACGGAGTTATAACTCTTCATGAATAGTTTGATTTAATGTATTTATATTATTGTAATATGCGTAAGGACTTTTGTTATCATGTATAAATTCACCTCTAACAATTCTTGGATTAGAACCGAAGGAGGCTCGACTATCTACTGTAATACCCTGTCCAGCCCATCTTGAGCCAGTATCTTCAACAATATTGTCCTTCCAATGCGGTGGGACTGATGCAATTACGTCATCTACACTGTAATCCCAAATTGATTTATCCACTGGTGCGTAATGAAGGAATATTGAACCGTAGTACTTACCCTTAAATACCTTCATACGACCATGTAAACATTTAGCACTTTCGTAAAATAGCATTTGACCTGGTTCTAAATTCACAGAATGCAATTTACCATTATGATCTTCTATTTGGATGGGCCAGGGTTCATCTTCATCATCATATTCATGTGCTATATGTACTATTGATGATATTACATGACTATGGACTTTATCATAATGCATTACTAAGGATGATCCATTTTTATATAAGCGAACACCATATGCTGATGTGCCACGTAATTCAATTCCACCAGCCCATTCTTCATGAATACTTTGTAAATCGTTTAATACATCTGATGCCAAATTTCCGATATTTACAAAAAGTGGCTTGTTCTTTCCATAAATAGCATTTATATCATATTCATTGGGCAGTGTCTCATATCTACTTAATGCATCAGCAATAAATGCATGCAATTTTTCATGTGTAGCTTTAGGTGTTTGTATTACTTCAAATCCATGGGTTGTAAACTTTGGCACTAACCGCCCCTGTGTAAACTGCATCCAATTTTCCCAGCGTTCATTGGCACCAGGAATCTGCATGATTTCTTCTTCTCTATCAGCCATTACTTGTTTATACTCAAGAGTCTCATTTTGCCATAGTGGAGGCCATTTATTGCCATTCTTATGCCATTCTTGCACTCTTTCAGGTTCTGAAAGACGCTTTGAACTGCAACATAACATAAAATGCAATAAAATAACGAAAAGATATATCATTTTATGATTGTAGTTTTGTTTCATCCTCCCTAATGGCGTTCAATTCGTTCAAGTGAGGAACCTTGCAGTCGGCAGTGATTTCACTACAAATACTGGGTGCCTTCTCTCCGGGATTCTGGGGTCTTTCTCATGGAAATTTCGGCCCAAACAAGATAATAGAACAAGTAAATTCGAAGTTCCCTCTGGGGTAGCATTACCACTGACAAGTAACTATCTACTGCAATTAATGCATATTTTATTACTTACAAAATCTTTGGTTGTTGCTGTGTGCAACAATGAATATTTCCGCCACCCAAAAGTATAGCTTTACTGTTGACTGGCACAATATCATGAGCTGGAAATACTGTTTTCATAACTTCCACTGCTTTTTCATCCGTATTAACACCAAATTGTGGTAAAATAACAGCATTGTTTGCTAAATAATAGTTAATATAACTACCGGCTAATGGCTCGCCTACACTTCGTAGGTCATCCTCTAACTCCACCAAATCATCAGCGGCGGTGTGCATTAACGGTGGATGGGGCAAGATATGTACTTTTAACTTCCTATTTTTTGCGTCTAAAACATTACTTAATATTTCATAGGCTTGCTGTGACCTCGCGTATTGAGGATGCGTCACGTCATCAGGAAAAGCAAGGATTACTTCACCAGGTCGCACAAAGGTGCACATGTTGTCTACATGACCGTTTGTATCATTGTCATGAATAACTCCGAATGGTAAATATATCACCTTTTCAACACCTAGATAATCCTGAAACATCTTTGTTAACGACTCTTTTGTTCTATTTACATCTCTATTACTATTTAATACACACTCTTCTGTAGTTAGAAGTGTCCCTTCTCCATCAGTATGAAACGAGCCACCTTCAAGAACTAGATCACATATGTAACTCTCTGCATGTGCGGTGCTGTTGATGAAATATGATACCTTGTCCTCTACTTGAATATCTATATATTTTTCACCAAGTCCCCAACCTTGAAATTTCCAGTTAATTCCTCTTCCACTACTCTTTTCATGATTAACAACAAAGGTGGGACCAGTATCGCGCAACCAAATATCATCATATACTGCAGGAATCAATTTAATATCACATGTAACTGGAATCATCTTGCGGGCTAATTCATAAAACGAAGGCAGGACCAATAGCATAACTCTTTCATAACGTGAAATAGATTTTGCTATTTCAATAATTGCTTCTTGCGCAGGTTTAGCTTGATGCGACCAAACACTTTTCTTGTATGGAAATGCCATCCAGCAAGCTTCATGGGGATCGTACTCCGCAGGCATAACAAAATTATCTCTTACAGGCGTGGTCAACCTAACTGATATATCACCAAGTTCGTGGGTGTTAGTAACAATATTATTGACGTTATTACTGCCACTACTGCGCCCGTCATGAGTTAGTATTGGCTGATATAAATCTATTCTACGGTCCCTGAAGACTCCCCAAGATACACGCTTTTGTTTGATATCATCGAGATTAAAGGTATGTGTTAGCACTCCGCACTGCTGTTCAACGTCAAATCTCTTAATAATTTCACCTGTATGATCAGTAATAAACGAATTTCCATAAAAAGTTATACCATTTTCAGTACCAATTCTATTTGAACATACAACGGGTATTATATTTGCCGCAGAATGACCACGCATAACATTCATCCAATGAACTCGCGAGTTTATCATTGAATCATGAGGTTCAGATCCTATTGCTGTTGGATAAAGCAATAATTCAGCACCTTGTAAACTTAATATTCTAGCTACTTCAACATACCATTGATCCCAACAAATTCCTATTCCAATCTTACAATATTTTGTTTCAAATACTCTAAAACCAGTATCTCCTGGTGTAAAATAAAATTTCTCTTCATATCCAGGTCCAGTAGGTATGTGAGACTTTCGATAATAACCTAAATCAACTCCTGAATCATATACAACCGTGGTATTATAATAGTTATTATTATGCACTTCAAAAAAGGATATTGGCAAACATATTTGTAATTCTTTAGATAGAGCTTTAAAATGTTTAAGCACACCACTGCTCGAGTCATTCTTAATCGCTAGCTTATAGTTACTTTCATCTTCAAATTGACAAAAATATAGAGATAAAAATAATTCTTGTAATAAAACAATATTTGCACCATTACTTGCTGCCAAACGAACAATCGCCTCTGCAGTTAACATATTTTGAGTTATATCCGCTGTGCATGAGAACTGACATGCACTGACTGTTACAACACGTGAGGAATCTGTCATGGCAATTCTACTTGTTTGTCCTTCTTGGATTACGAGAACTAACAGTGGGTTGTTAATAAGCAGATATGTTTTGCGTTGGATTGCGAGAATCAAAAGTCCAAACAGCTAGTGTGCCGAAGACGCAATTCAATTGGTAGGTATTTATTCGAACTTCCAAGGAGGAAGGTGTTCACGGAACCTACAGTATCGCCAATAAATATTTGCCAACAAAGTAATATATACCAAGACAATTAGTAGATCAATAAGACTAGTTAACGACTCTATATTTTTACCAAGGGCGATAAGTAACTCAAAGTTACTCGTAGGTTTAAATCGACAATGCACCGGACAAAACCGGAACTCCATGCCAAGAAGTAAACAATTGGTACTTTCGATAGTTTTAGTTTGAGTTAGTACAAACGATTAGGTAGTTGGTAAGAGTTTCGATGTTGTAGATGATAAAAGCATGCGCTACTGTTTCTTGTTGATGCTTTCACTGGCCCTGATGGGCGTTGATATGTTTCCATTGTCATCATTACCATCAAACAAGAGATGTGGTAAAATTTCTTTAACCACTATAACTATGAATGATAATGAAGCATTCAATAGTCTTTATCAACAGATTAACCAATGGAATCGTATGGAATATCATGACAATATTATTAAACTATACGAATCAAATAAATCTACTTTACGAGCATCCACTTCGTATGAAGTAGATTCCGGAAGAAAATTGTATAATATGGTAATTAATGCATATTTACAATGTAATAAACAAGATTTAGCAAAATTACTTGTGCAAGAAACTATAACTGATAAAGGGTATCAAATGTATGTTGACACAATACATATATTACTGAAAGATGCTTTTGATAAAAAGAATATGGCGTCAGCTGATTCAATTATTCATAGTAACTTTTTTTCTGGAAACATTAAACCAACAGTTAGAACAATGAATATTATACTGGAAGGCTTACGCAATTTAGATTATAAAGACAAAGCATTAGAATATTACAGTTATTTTACATCAAAATTAGAATTAACACCAGATATGTATACTTACTCTTCTCTTGTTAGAATTGTAAATACAACTGAAATGATTATTGATATAATAAAAAAAGCAGAGATTATTAATGGTTACGCAACACCACCATTAATACGAAATGCTGTCGAAAGTTTAGGTTTAATAGGTGATCATACAACAGCATTAACAATATCATCAAAATATTTATTGGGTAATGATAGTATATACAATAGTCCCAGTAGTGGTGATGCACTAGTAGCTGCATTTGTAAACAACCCATCAACTATCAGTGCAGATGTGCCTCTTTATAATGGACTAAATAGCATCGAAGTTATTGAAAAAATGCTAGTATTTCATGCAAGTAACTATGTACTACACAGTAACAATGAGATAATTGTTCAAAATGACACACTTAAGCTGAGCAATAAGGGATTTTGCTTGTTACTTACTCATTACCAACGCAAATTACGTGATTTAATAGAGTTGAAAAGGAGAAGTATTGATACTGTAGTGAGTATTGATGAGAAAATTCAGCGTATTCATGCCGCAAGAGACAGCATTTGGACCATAATTGAGCGCCATAGTTTACACAGTACCGACGTTTTGAACCATAAAATAAAATTAAACGGTCGAATATGTGATGCATATTTACGCTGTTATCTTGATGATATTAAGAAAGCAAAATCGGTTTGGAAAACAAAAATTCTTCCATTAAGTAGTGATGTAAGTAAACTATATAACGGTTCTAGCAATAGCAATTTTGATGAAATTGCTGAGAAATCCCTAGAAGCATTGATGTATATAAGCGGCTATAATAGTGAGCTAGATATTGCTCTTGAGATTGCATTGACTGTACGTAAACGTGGTTGGTCAGCGCAGATTAGAAAGAATATAGCCATGTCATATTTATCGGGGAAAATGGCAAATCCTAAACCATTTTCATCATTATATGGAAATTTATTACAAAATACACTTGAAAGTAGTATAGAAAGTGAATTAGGTGTAGAATTTGACAAAATAATGAATAATAAAACAAAGAAGAAGCAGTGGCCGATCGTTCGTTTACAATTTAAATAATTTGCTTCTGCATCCCTGTATATTAGTATGTTCTATTGTTTTTAATGTCGTCTTTATTACGTTTAATATCTTTCTTAACATCAATACCGGCATCTTCGGCAACATTTAGACCGATTGCTGACCAATCAAAGTCACTTCTACCTTTTGCTTTAGCTGATGTATAACGGTCAAGTAATGTTGATAAGAAAGGCATAGGTACACTAGCTTCTTTAGCTGCTTGACTAACAAGGGACACGTCTTTCAGACCTAATTCTAACGAAAAGCCACCTGGTCGGTGATCCCGCTGCGATACTCGTTGCCCATAACCTTTGAAAATTAAACAATCAAATATTGTTGATGATAATAATTCCATGACTTTAACGCGATCAACACCGTGTTTTTCAGCTAGCGCCATTGATTCAGCAATTGATTCGATACTTGTTGCAATTAAAAAATTACCACATAATTTTACTATATTTGCTGCACCAACATCATCACCAAAATCAACTGGTTTACCTAATGTTGATAATATTTTTGTCGCAATGTTCTTTCCGTATTCATTGCCAGCAATCATCCAAGTAGCTTGTCTTTTTGCTAAACCATCTGGTAGTTAATAAGTAAGTAAAAGTTATTAAAAAAATAACATAATATATGAATATGTACCTGGTCTTGCAAATACAGGTGATGCAATAAAATGTTTATTCTTTTTATTGTATTTTGCAGCCAAGTCTCTAGATGTAGTGGGTGAGATTGTACTACAACTTATATGTAACATATTTTCTTGTTTAGATTTAGTTAACAATGTAGTAGCTACATCATCAACTATTACATCATTTGGAAGAATAGATAAAATTGTAGAACATTTTTCTGCAATTTCATCAATTGAAGAAGCAACTTCAACCCCTCCTGAACTGTGAGCTTCACCAACTTGACGTAATGTTGTCTTATTCTTATCATAAATCAATAAATTATATCCATCTTTTTGTAAATTTGCTACCATTTTAGATCCCATATGTCCTAACCCAATGAATCCTAATGGCGTCTTGCTACTAGAACTGAATCGTGCAAGTTGGAATCGAGAGCCTGAATGACGGATAAGTTTTGGAAACATTTCTTGAGCTTTGTTAAAAAGATATTTTAATGAGTTGCGATAAGATAAAATCGAAGATCAAAAATCAGCGATATGGTACCGGTATTACTTTAGGAAAGTTTTGATAAAAATATGACTAAGCACCATATGCACAGCTATGTAGCAGTATTATTATGCCAACGAATTGCGCTACGTAATTTTAAAGATAGAACTATTTCTTTTGACCACCGGTCCAGCAACAGGGATTTCAACAATATTGTCAGAAAAACTTCAAAAGAGATGGCATTTTTTCACCTTCTTCTTTTGGCGGCGTTACTTGTGATCGTCGACGGATTTAGAGGTTATTGTAATGTACGCACATGTTTTAAATCACAACAGTTATATCTTAGTAAAAAATCAAAGAAAAGTAACGAAAGTAAAGGATTTGGTAAAAAAGCAGAATTACCCGTAATTGATGACATTAAAGTGCCACGAGATGCTGATGGTAATGTAGTAAGTGTCGAAGATCCAAATTCTACTTCTTCAAGTACGAATTCAATGGGATCTTCAACATCTGCAACAAGCACAACTAATGTGAAAGATGATGATGTAGATGCATTATTTAAAAAATATGGTATAAAAGATAATACATCTGATAAAAAGAAAATAATAACTAAAACAAAAGATGGAAAACTTTCCACTAAATTAGCACCTAAAGAATATGATCCAGATAGACCATTTGGTGAAGCAGTACTAGCTGGTATTTCACCACAATTACAAACAAAAATAGATAATATATTAGTAACAGGAACATTTGCCGCATTACTATTTGTGGTTTTATGCGGGGTTGGTATATCTGCAGGAGCATTACAGATAGTATTCCCTAACATCGAAATATCACCTGATGTTGATGCGTTAATAAAGAATTTTCTGACGCCATCATTTACTCCATCATTAGGAATATTTTTCTTTTTTTCTATTACATTTGGATTATTTAAATTTGCACAAATTTCATCATCGCAAACTGTATATAGAGAATAATATTGTTATGGTGTTGATAATTATACAAGCAAATATATTACTACGTTATATTACTTCTATTATTTTCCAACCGACTCATTCAATCCTCAATTTGAGGTAGTTTGTCACCTTCCCAAGTCTTCCACTCCATACCTTTAGGTGCTTGACGCTCTTTTTCGTAGTCTTTTGCTGCTACTTCATTCCAATTTGTTGATAAAACTGTACCACCACTGGTTTGGAAAGATTTATTCATCGCCCTAGAATAGGTGAGACGAGTTAGCTAGTGTGAGTAATTATTAGTAGTAAAAGGTTACCTTCTAGTATCTTCATCCGCTTTGGAGTATATATCCCGGAATAATTTTTGTAATGCCTCTTCTCCTTCTGGTTTCTCCGCATCCAATTCTTTCGTTATCTCGTTATCAATCGCATTCCAATCTCGTTTTGATGCATATGGTTTAGGGCGACTAGATGTATCACTTTTTACTGCAGTAGTTGGTACTTCCGTTACTTTCGCCAGTTTTGTGCTTGTAGTTGATGACGCTTCCATGGAATCCCAATTAAATTTCTCAATTTTTATTAATTTTATTTCAATTTTTGTTTTGGATATGGTGTACTTGCTGTTGTTAGCATCAATTTCGGCGAATAAATATTTATCAATTACTGTTTCTACTTTCACAGAATTATCTGGTAAAATGAATTTAATTTGAACAAATAAATGATTTGGTTTAAATTGAACGATCACATTCTCGTTAGTCGTATCTTGTGAGAGGAAGTAAATAAATTGTATTGTTTGAATGAGTGAGTATAAGGAAGTACCTTTCACAAATACAGATATATTGAAAAAATCAGGAGTTTGATAGTGCTGGTATGTAACAGGTGGTATTTTATGCACGGGTGGTGGAGGGTTAGCATTTATTGGCTCGTTTTTTACTTGAACTGAATTATTCTCAACTTTTATGACATCTTCCATTTCCGCTTCACATTTTCTTATCCATCGCTTATATAGCGTGCAATCTTTACCTACCATTTAGTAAAAAAGCTAATGAGTGTATGATTATTTGGGTAAATGATTAAGTAGTGTTGTAACCTCCTTGTAATCGTAATTTTTCACCTAATTCAAATGCATTTTTAGCGCTTTCATATTCTTCTAATTCAAAATAACAGATTCCTTGTCGGTAGTATACAGGCTCGAAAGCAGCATCCAATTCTAGTGCAAAAAGACAATCTTGTAATGATTTCTTATAATTTTTTAGATTTAAATATGCTTTTGCACGATGAGCAAATACATATTTTAAATCATTTACCGCAGTTTTCACGGCTTTATCATACCATTCCACAGCCAATGCGTATTCATCATCGATGAGATAACCATCAGCAGTACTCAAGTTTGAATCCATTTTAAATGATTATTATTTATTGTTTTCCAGAACATTTCTCGAGACATACCGGAACTTTTGAAAGTATAAACTTAAACTTGATTCGTACATTATTGAATTAGAGATTACTGAGTATGCGTAATTAATTAATTAATTAATAACAAGTAAGAAGGGATTAGTGTTTGCTTTAGTTAATTATTTTTTAAGTTATTTAATTAATTTTCACAATTACAACAATAGAATTACGTAGGTATTAAGAACATACTATTTCGAATTAAGTAGTAGTAACAATGTCATTGCTGTTAATTTGTTTTTAAATTTTTTAGCGATGGGATTTAAAATGAAAAAAATAAAGCATATAAGTATCAATACTATAGAATATGTCAGAGTCAGGATGCAAATCTGGGGCACCTAACAAGAAGCAGCGTGCTAGTCCAGTGCGAGAAGTTTCATTTACTTCCAGTAACAGTAGTAGTGGTTTATTTCATAAGTTATCATTCATTTTATGTGGACTATTGGGCGACGAAAAGAAGGAAATGGAGAGCTTAATAACAAGTAATAATGGCGTGGTCATTAAATCATTCCCTGCTGCTGCTGATTTGATGAATTCGTCGATTATAGTTATTACTTATCCTACTGGATGTAGGAGGCCGAACTATTTACTAGCATTAGCACTTAATATTCCATTGGTACATCCTGCATGGATACGAATCTGTACAAGTTGTAATACATATTTTTCATTTGAGGAGTATTTAATTCCCACTGGATCAAATAAATTTAATGTATACAACATAAGTGAACATCGAAGAATAACAGAATTTGTAGATTCAAAATCTAACCAATTATTTTCCAATTTAAATGTTATTAATACCAAAATTAATGACAAGACTATTGATCATATCTTGTCAATATTAGGAGCGAATATTATAGATTTAAGTAAAAAATACAACTTTACTTCGACTTCAGAGGTAGTCTTGATACTAGTGGACTCGTTTGATTATAACCATAAAGAGGTGCTTAGTATATACGATAAATTTCTTATTAATTCAAATTTAGTATATATTGTCACTATTGAATGGTTAGTTGCATGTTTAGAGCACGGTTATATAGTAGATTTTAATATTAAACCAATCGATTCGTTGTACACTTGCAACCTGTTTTTGCCTCCCACAAATGTTGTAGCGTCACCTTATTGCATTAAGGTTGAGTCAGAAATATTAGATACTCTTGAAAGGTACTCCAAATATGATATAATTAAGTATTTTACAACAAATAATACAATAAAAATTGGACAAATCATTGATATTCAGCGCCAGGATAACTCCCTGACTTGCCACATCTTGCCGCTGCACGTGAATGAAAAGAAAGTGGTAGAAAATATGAAAAATCTAGAAGAATTAGTCATCATTGAGCCAGAAAAAATCATACAACGTGTTTCACTATATACAAAAGACACCTATACTAGATACAAATATACCCTTATTGACGACAACATATACTGTATTAACTAGCACATCCTAGCACCTGCACTTCATCATTTCTTATTCTAAAGACTGCCATTTTTAGTGATAATTTTATCAAATATTTCATGAAATGCGTTGTTAACCTTGTATTTTTGTCTGAGATTAAAATATTTTTCTCCGTCATAAAGTTCGTTATAAAAGAATTTTTTGTCATAGAATGAATGTGAATAAAACACTTTGCGACCGTTGCAATGGTACAGCAAAACCTCAAGATCCATGTTATTCTTGATGAATTTATATCCTTTCGCTCGAGGAATACCATACATTCCTATATTTATTAGATTTTCATTAGTTTTTGGAGCGGTAAATATACCTTGCTTCTGTCGATAGTTGTGCATAGGTAAAAACCATAACGGATATAAACCACCAAGATTATTCTGCATTTCATCGTGGAAAACACTCACTCGTCCTCGTGGTAAGATGAAATCTTGTAATACAATCACACTTTTAGGAAATGCCCATGGTAACATATTTGCCAATTTAAACATATTTGTGGAGTCTAATAACGAGCCCATCCAACGACCAATACACTGTGGAATCCGATAACTGGCCATCCAAAAGGAACCCCGATCGTGACGAAACAAGTAGTCTTTCAACGGATATATGAGATAATTAGGATTTTTTCTTTTTATTTCATCATAAATTTGATTAAAAAACCATTTATCACCATAGTTTAAACAAGTTAAATACTTGAAGTTGTGACTATTCGTAATCAATTTAATATAGTCGTTGGCAGATAGAAACTGGCCTTTACACGCAGCATAAAGACTGCGACTATAGCCAAAACCTTCAATGAAATCAACCTCATCCTTTTCATTGTCTTGAATATAATTCAATGATTGAACACACTGATTGATGTTATTAGTGACTGAACATTGTAACAGGACATATGGTGCACTCTTGATACACAACATTTTAATTCTAGTTACAATAGCAATTGAACCAAAAGTGCCTGGCAATCCATAAAATAAATCACTATTTGTGTTAGCACTGCACCATTTAACAGAGCCATCACCTAAGATTGCCTCGAATCCAATAATTGCATCATGGACAAAACCATACTTAAAACTTGTGGATTCTGCAGCTAACCCTTGCAATGATCCACCTACAGTGATACCTTTGAATTCTGGAACACATGCGGGAATCATGTTATATGGTAATAATTTATCAACTAAATCTTCAAATGAAATCATGGCTTGCACTTCAACGACACCAACTAAATCTAAATAAGTAAAAAAAGAGTGAGCGAGTGAGTGAGTGAGTGAGTGAGTGAGTGAATACCTCCATACTTATTTCCTATATGTTTTTTGAAATGATTTGGAATTACAATATCCTTATGGGTTCTTAATTCATCTTCAATTGTACGAATATTAATAACATTAATGAATTGACTAAGATCTATATTTATACTATCAAGCTTATAATTATGTGGCCGAGGACAATGTGATTGAGCTGGCCTTCTTTTCAATACTATATGAATTAGCGAGCGAATGAGTACAGTGGGTGAGTATTTCAGTAAATGGGTACCTATATGCTGATCATTTTGTCTGGATTTTATCTCCTCAATCACCTTCTTTACGGCATCATTATGCGTAGAAGTAGTAATATAACCAGTCGATAAAGACGATTCAATCGAGTGAGGAGGATCATGTGCAAGCAATATATTATTGACGGATGCGTGCACCGACCACATCACAAGGAGTGATAATACAATTATAATTTTCATTTTAATTTCTTACACTTTACTTGAGTAACCGATCGAGCTCTTAACGTATAACACAAATTGTGTGTGTATACCGTACCACCAAGTGCAAAAAATTTGGCAAAATCTTGGAAAAAAAGAAAAACATCCTTGGATAGAAGAAAAGGTAGAAGGCTAGATAACCAAGAAAGGCTATTAATAAAGCAGATTCAAGCCGATACAACACATCAGAAACTCTGTCCTTTTCATCGAATATAACTTGAAATAATCACAATAGATAAAGAGACAAGAGTAAGAGAACTATAAGAATATATAATGTCTGGTTATCGCAGTTCACCAGCTCGAGCAAAACCTACTGGCGAATATGGAAGTGTTAGTATTGTATCTAGAATAGATTTAACAAATACTATTAAACGATTTGATGTTGAGAATCCTGAAGTTATTAAAAAAGAAGAAACAGTAAGTGATAATCGAGCTGGCAGAAATTTCGTTAATTTAAAGAATGTTTTATTAATATCCCTTGCATTCTTCATATTATTGGTTTGTTTAGTTGCTGTTATTGATAAACAGTTACTGTTTACAAACGGAGAAGATGGATTGGAGGTGAAAAAATCAAATACTTAAAAGATATATTATATTGTTTATGTTGGTGTAGATATTGTTTTATACAAGTGGGATATTTTAATGTCACATATTTCCCTATTGATTTCTTTATATTTATTCTTTTAATTAATTACATATTTTCGTTATTGCATCTTTTTACTCTCGTACCAACATTTATGGCTTATTTTATCTGTAGTGAAAATGAAATAATATATTTAATATAACTTTATTAACTCTATACAAATAGGAACTAGAAATACTGCAATGCTATTATTTAAACATCTTCTTCATCTCCACCTCCAGCGGCAGCAGCCTTCTGTGCAGCACGACGACGAGCAACACGACCTGGTCTACCTTGGCCGTATGGTGAGTTAACAGCAAAATCGATGTGTTTTTCAGAATCAGTGCGAACACATAATGATGGTACATTCACTGTTTGTTTACCAACACGAATATGTCTTTGACGAATTAATACACGTGCATGATGAATTGATTTGGCTAATCCATTTTTAAATACTTTAGTTTGTAATCTACGCTCCATGAATCTTTGTGTTGTTAATTTTAAAATATCATCTAATGAATTCTCTTCATCAGTCATCAAACCAAATCTCTTTAAACGACGAATTAATGGTGGGGTTTCGAACAAACGTTTTGGGTCTTTTGGGTCTAAAGTTAATAAAGTTCTAGCGGCTTTTCTTACTTTAGATAACATGTATTGTATACGCCAAATTTCACGTTTGCATCTTAGACCGTATTCACCGCATAACTTTAATTCTTGATCTAAACGTTCCTTTTCAAAAGGTCTACGTACACCTCTTGTTACTTTACGAACTATATTAATGAAGAATTAAATAATAAGTATTTTGTTTATGAGATAATAAATAGCTATAAGATTGATTTAGTGATTGAGCATAGTTCTATTAATATATTTGGTGTATCAAAACGATATGAAATATCACATCTTAAGACCCAAACAAATATAATAAATAGTTTAAAGTTTTATCACGCAACGAATATCCATGGGAGAATGATATTCATTAGCATGATTACTTCACTTTGAGCATAGTAAGAGGCGAGGCTATAGATGCTTACAATTTGTTCTGAAACTGACGTGTGGCATGGTAATGAATCAAACTCAATTTACTTATTCTTGGTCTCCTTTTTTCTTGGCCATTGACAAAAGTTAGGGCTTGTCGGTAAAAAAAGAATACAAATAAATGAACAATACGAGTAAAATAACTCTCTTAAAAGTATTTTATATTTATTATGAATTTTGTTATTCTAAATTAAACTTATTCTTGTTGACTTTTTTCATTTGTTAAAATTTTAGTTATTTTTTTTCCATTTTTACCATATACAGCTATATTAATATTTAGTATCTCATCGAAATATATCATTTATT
>JACCDO010341848.1_pt1 | contig 50627 bp, 24 predicted proteins | sample 7446101 | NCBI WGS metagenome assembly JACCDO01 (sample SAMN15323440, study PRJNA562643) | freshwater metagenome | isolation source: river surface water | place: USA:Blue River Watershed | collected 2017-08-16 | reverse complement strand
TTTTTTTCAAAAGAATTTTTTCGCCAAATTTCAATGGAGATACTGTGAGATGTAAATGTTTATTAACTTGTGATTTAAATTAATGGTTAAGTTGTATATGTATTAACTTACGTTACGTTAGTGATGATATCTTTTCCTGTCATCCTGTCAGTTTGATTGATTTAGATTTGAACAAGACAAATATCCTCAGAAAAATAAAGACATAAGCAATAATAATTAAATAATCAAACTCTCTCGCCAATCCAACTTCTATTCCTTTATACTCGTTCCCGAAACGAATAATTATATTTTCAAACGGTACCGGAACTTTTCATTTCAGAGTCCTAGCTGTCTATGCCTAAGGGAGACAGTCCAACTGAGAGTCTGTGTGAGACAGTACATTCAGATTGGCAATGCGTCATCAGTTAGTGAATTCGAGCGCTGTGCCTAAAGTAACCGTGAAGGTGCCTCGCACTGGCGCTGGTTCTACTAGCACCCATAAATTTGGTAAACCTAAAAAAAAGTCATGCATAAGAATAATATTAGAGACTTTATTGTTCTTAGTATGGCTTTTCATCACTGGAATGGGTGGATACTTTCTTGGGCACTTACCAGTTGAGCAGAACTGTCCACCACCTAGACAACCAGAGGTAATTACTGTAAAGAATGATTGTATACATGAAGAATTAGGTGCAGGTGAGGCAATTGGTGCTGCTAGTAAGGCTGAAGGATTTACATTAAGTGAGTTAATAAGGCAATGGAAGTGTTCTCATGCGTCATCAAACTTTACTCAAGCAAATCAAAGAATATATCCTAATGATAAATCATTGGACAAATCAAAATGGAAAAGTATATTATCAGTAGAACCAAAACGATTTTTTGATAAATATTTAACGCAATATCCTGGTGATGTAAGAGCTGTTCAGCCTGTAGTAGTATTTTCGCATAAAGAATTAAACAGTTTTGATGAAATTTCGGACGTTTGTAAGGTAGTCGATGTTGCTATTGTACCCGATACTCCTGGTGTATGCGTAGCGGTAACAGAAACATTTCATGATGTAGCTTCTTATCACATGCTACATGCTGACCGTCAACGAGATGGAACTTATGCACTTACTGCCAATTCAATTGAAGGTAGGGATCTACCAGATGAAAAGGCTTATGCAGGTGCAAGAGCATTATTATTAGAATATTTTAGTAACGTTGATCGTGTTGAAAAGTACGTCAAAGGATGCCCAAAATACAACCAAAATAAAGTTACAGTTGGCGCAGTAATTGAAGATGAAGAAGAAATGGAACTATTTAAAAATTCACTACAATCAGCATATGCTGCTGGTATCAATAAAAATAAATTTTGTATGTTTACAACTAATGCTGCGGTTAATTCTGGCATGAAAAATAGTGGTATAAAAGTTATATATATTCCAGAATTGCAAGATGTTGGTACTAAAGGTGATGCTAATGTTGGTGCAAATGCACGTCGCTATTTCCTACAAGCATGGTTATCATTTGCATGCTCTAACGCCTTAATAAAAATGATGTGGCAATCACCTGGTACTATATGGTTAGATAGACCGGATAATATTGTGAATACAGCTCCTATTGTAGAAGGAATATGGGCATTTAAAGGAAGGAATGATAAAAGAGCTGCACCATTCTATGTATCATTTGACTTTTTTTCTCCTACTGGACATGAGAGACCAGTACACCTTTGTCATGAAATATTACTACATTTTGATTTAGTATTAGCATGGGGGTCATTAGATGCTGTTGCATCATATCGTTTATCAGAAAATAATGCAAGATATGGCACCACAACATACATTTTACCACCTTATAAAGTACTACATACGGAGTTAATGGCTAATGATCCAGCAAAAATTATAGGTGCATTAACTGCGCCACCAGGAGATAGACCAATGGTGGTAGTATTCCCTAGAGAGAATGTTTCTCCAGCTGCGACCAAGGCATTGCTCAAACAATGTAACTTATGGTTATTAACTTCCTAAGTATTCACTCAAATAAGTAATATATCTTGTTCTTTGATGTATATAGCAACAATTTATTCTTATTTTTCAGTTTACCACAAGTTAATTACTATAAAATTCATCGGTTACATACTTACACAGGTTACATTACATCTATTGCCAACTTCAACTTCAATGTAAGTTCCGCCGGTATTTAACCGGTTTTGCATCCGGATGTAAAAAAGCATCACAAGGTGGTGGTGGTCAAGGTAGAGCTTGTACCTCTGGTCGTGCCTTAGAATGGGTCGATGGAGTCCAGAAGAAGAGAGGCTAATCAAGGAAGTTCGTGAGAAATGCGCGAAAGAGCTGGCAAATGTAATGCCGTTTCCAGAAGTAGTTGGTGATCGTCGTATAATTCGTTTTATTCGCGCTAAATATGGCAATCCCAATGGACTTAATGAATCAATAAAGTTATATCGCGAGTTCTTAATTTGGCGGAAGGAAAATAATATTGATTATATAAGGAATAAGATAGTATATGAGGGGTGTAATAATCCTTTAGCATTTCCTAATGGCCCAGTAATATTAGATTTACAGCCAACTATTGTAATAGCACCCGATGCTACAGATAAAAAGGGTCAACCTATTGTATTAGAACTATATGGGCGCAATCCTGCTTTGCTGTTAGAGAAGGTGTCAATCTCAGAGTATATACAATTTTTGATATATTGTCTTGAATTCAGAGCTATTATATTGGAACAAATATCGGACTTATATGAAAAGGTACGTTCATTAGGAATATTCTATTAACTGTCTTGTTTAAATGCTCACATACATACTTCACTTAGGAATATTTGGCAAAGTGTTCCGACGAATCTATACCTGACAACTATGGTGTTGTATTAAAGACTTGTATTATCAGGGATTTAAATGGCGTCGGTGTCAGACACATCGAACAAAAAGCCAGAGATGTAATAAAAGCTGGCTTAAGTGTTGCTATACCTAATTATCCTGAATACTTGGGGAAATCTCATCTTATTAATGTACCATGGTTCTTTAATATGATTTGGGTAATGATTAAAGGTTTTCTAGATGCTAATATACTATCTAAAATATCTTTAAATGGTCCCGATTTCATCAAGGCATTGAAAGACGAAATCGCATATGATTCAATACCACATGAGGTAGGGGGGGGATTTTTTGGTTCAAATAAATCATTTGACTTCGATATATCCGAGAATGGACCGTTATGGTATCCAGGAGCGCCGTCATTAAAGGTATCGTATGATTCTTCAGTGGGATTAGATAGTGCTAAACGTAGGAGCCGTTCTAGCAGTTTAGGTAATTTGGAACTTAGTAGTAGAAGGCTGTCCGGCGCTGGGAGCTCACCTCTTAGCACCCCAGTAGCAACGATTCGCAAACGTTTAAGTAATAACGTTTCTGATAAATCAAAAAAGCGATTAAGTAGTGAAAAGTTAAGTAGTGAAAAGTTAAGTAGTGATAATTTGGCAAATGCCCCAGTTACACTAGTTGAAAATGTTGCTACTACTAGTTGCGAAAACAGTGCAGATACTACCAGCGTGTCTGAGTCTGATTCGAAATCAAGAAAAATCGCTCCGACAAAGAGCTCAATCAAATCCATGTTTTTTGCGGCAGTGACCAACCCTGTCATCAGCTGCGTCTATGCACTAGTACTGTTTGCCACACTGCGCTCATTGAAGCTTATACTGCTCGTATTGTTACCCATTGCCTTATACTATATTCTACAAGTACTACAATAATATCACACTATTACGCCACATATTTTACATAGTTTCTGTTTGTACATACATAAGTTACACTTTTTTATACGTTATATTCGAGGATGTTGAAGACGACCGAGGTGGCTCTTGCACTTTCAATATTTTTTTTATAACAGCAGTCGAGTTGCCATAATCTGAGGTGTAACGGTCTTTTTTATGCTTTTTTGTACTTGATTTTTTGACTTTTTTCTTACGTTTTCTGCGTGGACTGTTGAATCTTTCGTAATTTCTTGCACTATTATAGTCGTTGTGACTCTCATACGTGTCATATCGGGTCCTACTACTTGAAAACTCATTTCCTCTGTTATCAGTCATTGCCTCGTACTGCACAACCTCGTCTATATATAATAATGAGAATAATTCATATTCTTGTTGAAACTTGCGATACACATGGGATGTTTGGTCCTTCCACGTCCATAATTCAACTTTCCATGATACTTTATCCCTATTTTTTTTCAATATTTCTTCAACAACTACTGGAAAACTAGAACATTGACCATTATTCATATTTCCATCACCAGTAAGGATAATAATAGTATGTGTTTCATTGTATTCCCTCGCTGCTTCACAAAGTATTAGTCCATGCAGTACATCATCCACTCCGATCTCCTTATGTGTCCGTGGATCACGCCCTATGAGGGTGATATCACAACCACAATCTCTCCAAATGTCAAATTTATTATCATTACTATTCGCTGTACTGCCTACTAACGCTATTTTCCTTACATCACGCAGATCAATTAGAGCATTTAAGAAATCACGAACATTAAAGTGATATCTACAACATATATTTGAATGATCTATAAAAATGTGAACTTTTTCATTTTTTCTTTTAGTAATATTAGTTTTTAATTCATTAAAACCAACTATATCTAAAGAGTTCATGTAATCTTCAAATATACGACCGGCGTAAGAATTCGTAACAGGATCAATAAATAAATAATTATTATTCAAAAACAATTTTACTCCATATTTTCTTTCCAAATATTGTAAAATTTCATCATTACTAATATACTCGAAGATTTCAGGAGAAAGAGTGATGTGGTGCTGCATATTCTGAGGCTCGATAATCTCAACATCACTGCTGCTACTGCTACTACTACTACTTTCTTCATCATCAAGTGTCAGATCTATCATTGTCCTACAGCTGGCTTTTCACTCAAAAAAATATGGTGCAACTTTAGTGCTACGACTGCATGTATTATCCTGTAATTTTGGTCTTTAAGACGCAGCTTTTAGGGGAGATCCCGCGATGATTAGGGAATTTCGCTGTGTTCATCTTTTTAGGTGTGGATTACCGATACCGGTATCTTCCTCCCCAAAAAACGGTACTTTTTCACAAATTTTTGGGAAAAGAAAGCGTTAGTTGACGACGGGAGCATCTTCACGGGTCACTTTCTTTACAATATTGTCGCTTTTCTGATGCTGCTGCGGCTTTTTTTATGTGTTTTACTTCAAGTATCATATGGGTTCACGATAAAGTCGAGGTAATCACACTGGCAAAACGTATATATTAGACCACTCATCACCTAACTAACTTACGTAATTTTCATCGTTTCAAATATTCTGTTGCCTCAATTTTTACTTTGCTTTCTCATTTTACTATACTTATTTGTTGTCATGATTTTATTCAAGGTTACTATTTGGATCTAACTGTGTAGACATTCAACGAGGTGTGGTACCTAAGTACTTCACATGTGTGGGTTGCATCGATGAAGAAGCACAAGCCTGTATTGATGATATGAGACGAAATACATCATATAACATGAATAGTGATTGTAATATGGACAATATTTTATATGAAATAACTGCAAATGATGCATGTTGTCCCTCATTTGCCACCAATGGAAGATTACAATACCTGGGCTCAAATTATCCAGTTGCATTTCAATGCCTTACAGATGTAGGATGTCAAGATAGTACTTGGTATAGACAATTACAGTTAGAATGCGAGTTTATTTGTCCAACAAGCAATTTTACGGTTCCTGGAACTAGTAGTTCATCCTGCTATGCGACATTTAGTGGCAGCAGAAGAAACTATTATTTTAATGTGTATACCTTATTGATGTCTATTATATGTATTATGTTGTCGTTTTATTGTATATAAAATCATATTTACTTTACATTTTTACTAATTGATAAATTTTTAATTTTTTTCTTGATCATTTCTTGATTTAATCATCGAGCGATGTAAGCATAGCCATACCACGCTCAACCCAATGATCCTCTGACTTCTCAGAAGGCATATGAATAAAACAAACAAAATTACTTGAATGTCCCGTTGTTGCTAATACTCCTCTACGATCAGATGTCTTGTATACTGGACACTTGTAGTGTGGATATACTGGTACATCCGCCTTACGCATAGGAATCCAATGCATTATAGGGGCTGCTGAGAATAATACTTTAGGTAAAGATTCTGCTAGACTGCGCGATTCCTTGCACCATCTACCACCTTCAATAAAGAAACCATAAGTAAGTACACCATTTTCAGGTGCCTTGGTGTGTACATCCTCTTGCTGCATCTCCCAGTCAAATACTACGTCATCAATAGGTATAGTATATTTACGTGCATAATTCTGTGACGCACCAGTTAAAAATGCTTGAGTAAAAAAGAAACCGGATATCCAGAAGAGTACTGGCGGTTTATCATTTAACCAATTTGAAAAGAAATCTAATCTTGTTCCTTGATCAGATATGTAACCAGATAATGGTTTCAATGATGGATAACTCCGCGCTTTCCACATTGCTGGAGTTCTGTTTACAAATAAGGAATTTCCAAGAACATCTAAATCGGCACTCATAACAACCAATCCTTTCACTGCCTTTTGAACGTTACTCAAACTCTCACGCATTACAGTTAATAATCCGTTAAATCTGATCAGTTCTTGGCATAAAACTGTGTTCATAGACTCTTCCATTTTCACTGGATACTTCAATTGTGCAAACTCCAAATTATAATTCTCGGGCACTTTATTAGCGATGTCTGCGGCAACAGTTAGTATCACATCTTCTTTGCTTGGACCGCTGCCAGAACCACCACCACCGCCACCCTCTGTGTCGAGGATAGCATTCAATAAATTATTAGTATCATTTTGATCTTTGGTTAACGTGGCATTTTCATGTAATCCAAATACCTCTGGACTTGCTATAAGTGGGAAGTTATCGATGTACTCAATATACTCTTGCCACGAACCATCAGGTGGACACTTGAAACTGCCAGACTCACTGATATTATGTTCATCATTTAGGAAATCGGACTTGTAAAACCTTTTTAAGATGCACAACAGAGTTCGTCTATCTTTATCATCGGTTACTCTGCCACCATAGTTGCATTCACCTGCTGTATAGATAAGTGCTTTATAAGGGATAAACTCATTCTCATCAAGGAACAATTGTAGCTGTTGAACGGATATACGCAAATCAGACTCATTGAATTCATAAGGAATGTTCCAACCTAATGGGCCATATAATCGACGTTCCTGTACTAAAGCATGGAAGAAGCATAGACCAAAGATGAGTCGATGGAACTCCTTACTTTTGCTTGATTTATTGAAGAATTCTTCATTAGCAATAGGATCCGCATTATATGATCCAATCAAGTTTGCACGAATGCCTTTAGGTGCCTCTTTAGTCATTTTTACACCGTTCTGTAGCACTGCAACAGGGAAAACATCAGATGGATACGTGGTACACCATAATCTAAACTGGTTATGACATTCATCAGGATCTAGCTCTTCACATATCTTCTCCAAAGTGGTCATCCAGGAAGGTGCTAAGTGACAGTTCTGTAATACTACCCAGGAACCTTTTTGCTTAGCTTTCTCTATTAATTTCTCCGCTTTAGGACCTTGACCTTGACCAAGGGATATAGGATCAACAGTAATTTTTAATAATTCTGCAGCTCTGAACACAGCTGACATTGGATCAGAACCAGCAGATAAGATAAAAATTAATGGCACAACGGGGGAAGAGTCATTATAGCACGCCTGTAAATCAAAAGGTGGTGGTTTAACATATTTCTCGCCCATATAACCAGTAACAAATTGCTGAACTGCAAGAATAACCTTGTCAGGTCGAATAGTGCGCAAGGCGCATAACCTACCTAATCCATTATCAGAGGCAAATATACCAGGAAATTGTTCGTTCTGAGGGGATATCGAGTCGTATATATACTTCCACTCATTAATATGCTTGGCAAAATCCTCTTTAAACGATTTATATTTTTCTAATTGTGACAGCTTACACACCGAGTCCCAACACTTAGGAGTTAGCCACTCGGGGGCTGGATTTGGATTTGGATTATCCATACCAGCGCCACCAGATAATAAGAAGAACCAATCATTCTCATCCTTCTGTCCTTTACCACCCATAATTCTAGATGATAATAAAAATGAAAATAATAATTTGTCTTTTTCTAACAGCGAGCGACAGACATTACGATATAATGAGTACGTAAAATGTTCATCAAGATTCTGCAGTCGTTTCTCGACATCTTTGCCTTTTTCACTATTGACAATTGAAGAAATAAATAAATTGATGAACCATGTTAAACTGTACTGATAAACGGGTTCAATATTCGCAAGGTCCGCAATACAGAAGAACAATATCTGCGACGAGTATGCAACAGGGGAGTAAGACTGACGCACGATATCTATATTCTGCTCAGTCTCTTCTGCAATTGCTTGCTTTCTAGCGATTTCATCGGATAATGTTTTACTTTCTTTCAATGTTTGAATGGCAGTTTCATCCTCTAAAATGTTGCCAGAACTAGACGACATGATGTGTAATATTTTATCTTCAATTTCTTTGAGTAACCGCTTATTTTGTGCCGATTCTAAGATAAGTCTATTCTTCTGCTCTTCCAGATCAGGTCGCTCTTGACTAACTACGATACCAAGCAGCTGATCTTGCAAACCCTCTGGGGTAATCATGAAGTTTAATAAAGTTACTTTCACGGATACTTCTGGCAAATAATGAGGGTTTCGCAGTTTAGTTGTCATATAAAATCGGAAATTTTCACTATATTCTACAGTCGCATCACCTAATCTGATGCAGTTGATTCCTCCTTGTTTGAAGATCTGCTTTTGCAATAATGGTTCTAAAGATGGATCTAACTCTTCTCCAATATTTTCCATTAACACTGGACTACCAAATTGGATTGCATTTTCTAGTACACGTAAATAATTTGCATCACTTAATTTGACTACTTGCAAATTATGTGGTCGCTCCATGTTACGGATCCATTTGTTCGCTTGACCTTGTGGATCAATCATTAACGGCCATCTACGCGCATTAAATACAATCAAACCATTATCAATGGAGAAAGCATCAGTGGGTAGTCCCTCAATGTTCCATTGTCGGATACGCACTTGGTTACCTAAAGTTGCAGTTAAAGTGGGTGAATCTGAGCATGGTATGTCATACTCCTTCAGCTTCTTCACCCATTGATTCATCTGTTTTAATCTAAATAATGCAGTAAATGGTCCTAAATATGCAATTAATGCAGCAGATATAAAAACATCACCAGTTAACCTCTCATATCGAGCACCTAACTGCTTCGCAAATTCAAACCAACGGTCTCTCTCACCACCAAGACCATCTAGTAATTGATTAGCACGCACGATTTTTTTATCACATAAATCGGCTTGATTTTCTAAACTTTCTTTCTTATTTTTTGCCGCAGTTAAATCATTTTGTAATTTAGTTAATTCATCCTCTACCTTTTGCAGCGCTGCTTTCTTTTCGTTAAGTGCCGCCATGGTTACATTTAATTTTTCTTCAGCTTCAGCAAGTGCTGCCTTCTTAGGTGCAACAACTTTTGCAACAGCATCATACGTAATCATGGCACCGCACCATCTGCACATACCTTCTGCTGCCTTGGATGCCTTGGCAATAATTTCAGGATTGAAATCAGGATTTTCAATAAAATCTTTCTTAATTTCTGCAACTATCTTTTTATCCATATTATCTTTGTCGTATGTAAGTAACGAATTCAAGAAACCGCTGTCCGCCAACATCTTTTGCGATGGACCCCAATAGTCCATTATTCTCTTGGAAGGATCTTCAGGATCTGGAATACGCACAGGTTTTATACCAAGCATGATACATACTGCTCTGCACACCATTCTAATTTTCTCAGGAGGCTTTGATAGAGCTTTAATCTCATTAATATCAGTAGGTTTAATAGTATTCAAAGCTTCAACAGCTGCTTCAAGTGCTGGTATTGCAACCGCTAAGTCTGCTGCTACTTCATCCTTTTGTCCTTGAACAATGTCAGCTTCACGTTGTGCAATAGCAGCTTCCTCTCCTACTACCTTACGGGTTTCCATTACTCCAGGCATTTTCTGCTCAATCTCCCCCATCAAGGCTTCAGTGGCTGTTGCAGATTTTAATAATTCTGGTTGTAAATCTGCTAGTTCTTTTTGCATTTGATTCACTTGTTCAGCTGCAAATGCTAGCTTTTCTAAACCGACTTCATATCTGGAACGTGCACCAGCTACTTCTACTCGTTTTGTATCTAAATTTTGTTTGAAAGCAATAATTAATTCCAGATACGATGTTGGAGTTACGTAATTTCGCCTTTTCAATTTGGATAAAAATGATGAGCTTAAAGCTATTACATCCTCGTGAAAATGCTGGCAAACGACAACAATAGCCGATCGAGTTTTTTCGCTTTCGAATTTTACGTCACGTAAAAATTTTTGTGCAACAGCTAATAAAGCATCACTAGGCCATGCAGTAAACCAATTGATTGTGCAACAGTTAATGAGGGCTGGGAACTTTCGCAATCTATCTCTGTATGCCTCACCGATTGGAGAAAATGCTAGCACTATATGTAAATTTTGTTTAACGCGTTGAATAAAAAACGCATATAAATCTTGTGCTGTCATATCAGCTGCACCTTTACCATAAACTTGACGAGCAAACGGACGAACAGCTTCACAAATAGCAGATCTTTCATCAGAAGGAAATATATTAGGCACTTCACCATTATTCAACATGTTGTTAATATCTTCAACAAAACTTTCGTTTTTAATCTGGGTATCAGAAAAGAAAAATGTTAATGGCATGGCGCCAGTGCCTGCACCACGCAAGACTGATTTTAAGTCCTCTCTCCATTCAGTATTAGTATAGTTTTTACTGATTTCAATCTGAAATACATTGTAACCAGCAATAAATGATGCTAGACGTGTAACGGATTGTCTACCTGAGCCACCTACACCGACGAGTAATGTATTGCCACCAGGCATCTTGAGTATGCGACATACTCTGGAGATGTGTTCCATAGCGAAGCCAAACATTACTAAATCCATAGGTTTACGTGATTGCGCATTATATTCTGCCAAAAATTCCTCCATTTTTAATCTAAAAGTTTCCATATCTTGTATCTCAATATACGGCTTCGAGTCATCAGCAGGGTTCATGTAATCTCCAAATAAACAGGACCGCAAGTCACTACTTGAAATAGTTTTTTTACTATCTTTATCCAAAAATTTGAATGTATCGTATAGATTTAATCCAAATTTATTGGTAGCGACAGTTTCCAAATGACTCAAGAACCAATCCCTATCACCATCGTCAATAAGACGATCAGAGAACACGCGCAATGCTTCGTGGGTCCATAGTCTAAATAAATACTGTTTGTTAAAGTTGTCATTAGGTTTACCTAATAAAATTCCTTGAACAACACGACTAAAGTCACGTAAGTTGAAGGTGTAATGACTCTTCAATGGTGTTGGTAATAAGACACTCATTACAGCCCGGTAGGTATCTAATGTTGCACCAACAACAGGTTCCACAAGACCAACAATTTCTTGAGAAAATGGATATGATGTGAAATGCCATTGTAATATGGTAGAAAAAATCTTTCGTAGTGAATTATCATCAAATTCACCAAATGAAAATAAATTGAAGTGACGAAGTAAGCGAGGAGTGACAGAATTTCTTCCACCACCAGCTGGTCCCATCGCGGCAATTATTGAGGTATCAACAATGCTTCTCCAAGATTTATCTTTCAAGTCATACCATCCGCCATTATCAATTAATTGTCTTACCAACTCGATAGGTGGTTGTGCACCATAAAATTCAACTTCAGGCATATTTAAATCGTCAACAAATATTATGCAATGTTGCCCCATAGGAGGACCGTAGACACCTTTTCTTCGCTTATCTAACTTACCATCAATGATATCTTGAGTCATGTTACTAGACGTTTTCGCAGAAAAGCCTAGTGACAGACATTTATATAACTCTTTTGGTAACGACGTTGTCGATGCGTTAACATAAACTGATTTTCCGGTACCAGTGGGTCCACACATTAATATATGCTTTTTTAACGGCATTAATAGTTCGATCACATGCTTATATTGCGCGGAATAGTTATTAGGAATAACAATACTATTATATGGAGCACCTACTGGAATAGAAAATGCTGGTAGTAATGCAGACCATTCTTTCCATTTACTTTCCTCGGGAATATAGACGAATTCATAATAATCATGCTTCACCGGCATTGGGAGAATAAATGTACCTTTCCATGGGGCAGTATGAATATCTGGCTTCTTCCATCCTCTTAACATAAGGGCATTCCATACAGCAACGAATTCCGTTTCAATAGAGTCAATTGACAACAATATTCCAGATACATATGAACCAAATTTGGTCAAACTGGAGGATATACCAGAACGACCAATGGACCAAAGTAATGCAAAGAAGAAACTGCATTCAATATCTTGTTGTCTTTGTTTAGCCAATTTTTTCATGGTAGCATCATCAGCTTGTGCTTCACCATCACTCGCTTTACTATACTTCACCATACCTCTTTGCAGCAATGCTTCAAATAAATTTAAAAATGACATGACTAAATTAGTGTCAACGGTAGGTGACATTTCTATGACCTCTTTTCGCACGAAACATAAACAAGGATCGATTAGCCAATTCGTTAATCCCTCAATAAGTGTAACATCCGCTTTGGTAAGCATTGGTGCTACTTCAGTGCCGTCTTCATTACGCTTCAAACAGGTAAATCTACCATTTTCACTATTCTTTTCAATCCATGACTTGAATACAGGTTTCCACCCTAATCTCTCAGGCTCCATATAAACCATACCACATCTAGATACAGTAGCTGGTGATGCTACAAGTAGATCCATAGGTTCAAACATCATGGACATTACATCAGTCATTGCAATAATTTCACCAGACATTAAGCACAGCTTCTTGTTGTCGTCAAGCACTGTATTCATGTTTTCAATCCATAAGGCATCCACAGGACCATCAAACAATATCCATTTACGATCTTTTTCCTCACCTATTTTATTCGATGCAGCCATACGGTAGTTAATCGCAAGCACACCGTCTGTCCATTCATGTGATACTGGGTCAAATTGACCGTATAATTGACCAATAGTAATAGACTTAGGATTTTGGATGATAGGAATTACCTTAGACCATCGCTTGTCATCAGGATAACGTTCCGATAGTAGACCTAATACATCACCTAATACTTTCCAAGCAGATGATTTCCCGGAAAAAGGTAACCCAACAATCATGAATCCATGCCTTACGACCATCATATCATATATTTGCACTACCTTTTCCCAGAAATAGTGTTCTGGAATTAAACCCATCTGTTCACAGACATCTTCAAATGCTTGCTTCATGGCAGAGGTATCTGGTGGATCAATTTTCACGCCAGGGAACAAGTCAGACACAATACCATTGAATAACGGTACGTCAGGAGATAAAAACTTGGGCAAGTTAACATCAATAATCGATCGGAGTACTAAGACATCTTCACTTAAATGACCATCTGATCGTTTTAAATTACCAGCTGCTCTTAACACCGCAATAACTGCACGCATACCATAGTCATAATGACTCTGGGATGATAACTGCTCTGAACATAATTTGTATGTAGTAACAATTTTTACTGACAATGGTTTCGCCGTAGTATATCCATAACTGTACAAAATAATTTCTGAAATCATTGCATAATCAGGAACCATCATTGCCACAGTTCTGAATAATACTTTCAAATTGTCAGGTAGCTCAGCACGACCGGCATAACCAGGATTCATGGTGATAAATGGACAACATGTAGGTTTTAGCTCTAACTCGGTGCCTTCAAAGACAAATCTTTCTAATCCTTTTATTTTGGCTAATTGAATCTGCATAATTTGTTGCGCTACGACAGATAACACTTCGAGTTGAATACGATTGAACTCATCGAAGCAGGCCCAAGAACCTGATGATGCCAATCCTTTAAAAAATTTAGCCATTGCTAAATAATCTAAACCATCGGAACAATTTGTCACAACACATTGTATAGCAATGGCTTTTGCTAAATCCTTAGTTGTCTCGGTTTTACCAGTGCCGGCAGGACCTTCTGGAGCACCACCTAAATTCAAATGAATAGCGCCCATCAAAGTGCGATAACATCTGTCAGTAAGAGGAGTAATAACCAAACGATCTTGGTTACCGATATACTCATAGGCATACAATACCATTGCATTAATCATACAACATTGAATAGATCCGGGTTTGCCTTCTCTTGCCGATTGACCATCAGGTGTCCAATAATAACGCAATTGAGATAACCAATCAAATTCAGTCTTTGATTGGACATTCAGTTGCCACATATCATATATGGTATCTCTATTGTGTACATCCATAACAACAAGAGAACCCACAGCAATACGTAATTGTTTGGAAATATCACCTCTAACAACAGCTACCGTTCTCATAAGTTCCTCACACAGTGTTTTATAGTATCCTTCTAATCCCGGACCGGCTGGACCATCAATCAATACCTTTTCCACATCAACACACCATCTGGTCTGATTAATAGCTATAATTACTTGACCTTGCCATCTAGATATCCACTCAATACGATCAGATTGTAAGAAATCCTTCATTGCAAAATCAATTGCGTATGCAAGACTCTTCTTCATTATTGCTTCTACTTCAATTAACCATAGTTCTACGTTACCACCAGAGTCATTAGGATTTATCTTCTTGTGATTCACTTTGTCATAAGGAAAATCTAGCTTCTCACCCTTAGGATCGTAGCATGCAACAATATCCATGTTCGGCTGGAACTGTAATTTTGCAATACCATCGAAACATTTCTTTAAATGTGGTTGAACGCGTAATGGATCTTTGGTCTCGGCTAAAATTTCTAACAATTCATCATTCGACAAGAAGAAGAAACGAGGAAATGCTAATCTCTTTGTCTCTAAATAATCATTTAAACCTTTCTGAATCTGTTCTAACTTCGCATTAGCTTCTTGTAATGATTCTAGGAAACCGTTTCTTCTTGCTACCTTTACACATGATGGTTCAGAATATGTTTGAGCCATGGATGTGCGCCAAGTCATATCTACCGCTTTAAACATTTTACCTTCTACTGGCATCTGACGCATGATATCATCAGAAGAGAAAATAGGCTCTAGATATAACCATGTTGCCTGCACCTTCAACCAATTATCCAATATATCTTGCATATTAACTAGTGTTGTTTCCCACTTGGTGCATTGTTCAATAAATGGTTTAATATAACGTGAGCTACGCATAGCTTGTATCTTCACTATTTGGTCATCTAACAATTGTTGAATTTCATCGATACCGCAGAGAATGCGGGTACCAGTAGTACGATACTCCTTGGTATCAAAAATCATTTCTTTCCATTCACTTTCCATCTTATCTAATGCAATTTGTAAAGAGTATTCTTTGTTAGCACTAACACAAGTTTCTTCGATCTCTTTACAGTATTGTTGTAACCCAATTTCTAGTAACATACTTACGGAAATCGTCTCATCCTTTGGAATGGATAATCCAGTGAGTCGTTCAATATCAGTCCAATGACGCTCGCGCATACCAGGATTACATACTAGTAACATTAAGGGAATATTGTCAGTAATTAATTCTTTTACTTCACCTTGAATAGTTTCAGCGACTTTTTTAGCCGTTACGCGTTTCTCGCCCATTTTATCAAATTCTTTCGTCGCTTTTACTAATGTGCGATATAACTCATCACTGGTACGCTCAGCTTCTTCTGCATTTATTTCTGCCGAAGGTGATTCATTCCATGTATGAGTTTTTTCTACGAATGATTTAATAGTAGCCCATAATCTATCTAATGGATCTACTAATATCTTGATCTCTTCGAGCTTACCAGTTACATCAGTATGTGGTACCTCCAACAATGTTTCTCTTTCGGCAATTTCCTCTGCTTTCTCTTGCTTTAATTCAACATCACGTTTTATTGCATTAATTCGTTCAACAATTTTACGGAATTCCATTGGATTACTATTTTCTGCGATTAATTCTACTCTTTTAGCTAAATCATTACAATCATTCTCTAGTCTACGTTGATCCTCTTCCAATAATTCCTCTAATTCTTGTTTCCTTGTTGCTTGTGCTTCAAATGATCGTTTTAAATATGTCTGTATGTTTGACGGCCAAGAAAATGTAGTGTACAGTATCTGGATGTCATCACGGACAAGCTTATACTTATATATCAATAAAAAATGAATTCTCTCATAGCAACTAGTAACATACTGATCATACATATCGGTGAACATAGATGCACATTTATTGGTATAATCCTGTAAGGTCTTCAGTTCTGCACTGTCCGTAATTTCACCGATTAATGTATTAGCTATTTTTTGATATTTCGCACTTAAATTTATCATGTGGTTACGGTTTTCATCAGCTATTGTTTCAAGTATCTGTGACTGAAGAGATTTCACATACTTTATCAATGAATCTTTAAACTCTAATGTTCGGACTTCAAACATTGAATAGTTAATAATATCTGGCAATACACCCTTGATTTGTTCAATGAGATTATCCAAATCTTTACAGATAACACCAAGAATTTCTAGTCCTTCAGCGACAGATGAAGATTCTGATGCCAATTGAATCCCCTTAACTACCCTATCGGCTTCAGCACCAGATAATAAGGACTTCAAAAATGATAATTTTTGAAGTAATAATGTTGGTTCTTCAAATTTGGCATCAATTGCTTCGTTGATTGCATGAGTAGTACTTTGGACAATAGCATCACTTATGTTCACACTGCACTCATTCATCTTCTTGTGACGCATATTTGTTAATAAATTTTGCACCATACTAGAATTATTTCCACCAAAAGTGGGTCCAATAATTTGTTCAGGACGTGAAAATCCTCGTGACGCCCCAACGATAGATGATATAGTATTTGCAATGCCTGCTTTGAAATCTTGTAATGATGGCTGTATGCACATTTCCACGGGCTCTGATAACTCACTTGTCACTTCTTTATTTCTAATCTTTTTAAATTTCAGATTGATGATAAATATTGAATAATCAGGAGATGATGGCTCTAACAGTCTTGTAAACAAGTTTGACAACGTAGATAACGATGTCTCACACATACCACGTAGCTGCTTTGATAACAACACCACAGCAGTATCAAGTATTTTCTCTGCTCGATTACGCTTTAGGCCTTTATCTTTAGATTTAACTGTTTCATTCAACGTATCAGCTTCACTAGCTCCTTCCACGGAGTGATTTGAATTATCAACTGGTAAATTACTTACACACTTACTAAGTTTTTCACCAACTGTTACTAACCAATAACCTAATAACGCAGCTTTCATATCTTTACTAAAAGTATCTACAGATGCAGAAAAATCGTCACAAGAAAATGGCATACGTTGTTTAAACGATGGACCAAGAATATCAACAAATAATAATTCGGAGTAAGTACATTTACTTATAGTGCGCATACTGTCCCAAACTGCTTGAGGAAAAGAGCCATCCATCCAAAAATATTGTAATTCCAATAAAATAGGAAGTGGGGTAATTAAATTTGATTCAATCTTTCTAAATGATGATCTTATTGCATTTGAATCAAGATTAGTTTGTCGCAATACTCGCCATTCTGCTGATGCGTATTCCCTGTTGATCCACAACTCATTGACTTCTTTGTCGTTTAAATGTGCTACAATTAACCCATAATTATTAACTTTTACTATATCCTGTATATCGTATAACAGCGAGGACTTAGCAGCTGCTATTTTAAAGTCACTACGAACTGAGTCCAAGCCCTCAATAGGTAAGGATAATAAGTCTTCCAACATTAGCTTCACTTCCTTGTCCTCTAATCGACCTCTTGATTGAACAATTTTTTGAGTTATATTGTATAAAGTATCAGGAGGAAATGCTAATAATTCCTCTAATAATGCATTCATTGCTGGTATTTCAAGAAATCCTCGGGATGTAGGTACTCGAGCGATTATACTAATTAAATTACGAGATTTCAATGAAGATACTGGAATACGTTTACCCGAACCAACAGCAATGCCAATACCTTTATGATATATATCACTCACTAATTTCATGAACAATTCATATTGGACCGTTTTTAGCTTTATTCTATCTTCAATAGTTTTACCAGTTAATACATTTTCACCCACATGATCATCAATAGATTCAGGATTCCAGTTCTCAAATTTATCTAAATATGATGGAGAACCTGGTTGTTTAGCAGTATTTAATGGCGGTTTGAAGTGATTCTTTGCTTTACTTCTGATCATACGATGATCCTCTCGTAAAGTGGACGTGGTTGTAAATAAATGTGTTGCATCATCCTTTTGTTCAATAGCGGAATTATTATTAAAATCAACTCCATCATAATTTATTGTTGCATTTGGTGCAGTTGATGCTAATGAAAATCCGATAACTTTTTTCCCTGCATGATTCGGATCAGAAGTTAACAATTTAGTAACATAACCAGCATGCTTCATCGTAAGTCCAGCAGCTGATGGAGTATAATTCCTTCCTAGACGATCACAAGGCGAATAATATGTGTTAACATCAACTTTAGTGAATTCCGATGCAGCATTATGCTTACCACTCATAGAAGAAGGATTAAGCATAACTGATGAGCCATCAAACTGTTTCGATTTCTTTAATTCATATGACGTTTTTGCAACAGATTGCCGGATATTACGCGATAAATCATTCAATGATTCTCGATAAGACTCGAGATTTGCTTTATTATCATCAGCAGAAGATACTTTGAAGTCTGAAGCAGATCGAGTATTGATACTTTTCGACATCCTCATTCTCATTGATGATTTGACCAATTCAGATTGTGACTTGGTAAAGAGTTGAGGAATTTGCACTGGTGCTGCATCATCGGAGTAATCCCAATCGAAGTCCTTGGCCTCGTTGGAAGCCATTTCTTCTGATTCTGATCACGAAGGTTTTTTCTTCTCCGAGCAAACGATCGGTTTTTCCCTCAAGAACGGCCGGCCGTGAGTCTGATGTTCCCGACCGTTTCTCAGCATAGAAACATAAATAATTGGAGCATATTGCATAACTTAATGCATAGGCTAGTTATTGACGCCATCGATTATCTTATATCAGTGCACTTACAGAAGCGCAGCACTCGAGACCGGGTTCCTTTCAATATGGGAATCACTTTGAGTCGGACATTGACAATGAAAAAAAAAACGATACAGCGCAAGAATCAACAATCTATGTAGCTAAGATGCCTGAGAATAAAAATGTTGAGCGCCGCAATGCACGTCGTGAAAAGAAATTAATTCAACAAAAGTTTTTTCGCAAATTTGAGCCATTAGCTGTCCAAGAATTAACTCATGTATCGCGTCTCAATAAGTATGACAGATTGCAGCACGAAAGTGCCGTGAAATTCTTTGAGGATAGATTACAGAAGGTTCCTGATATGCCACGATATAATGCATGTTTAGCAGCATTAAAGTGTGTTGAAGCAAAGTTTGATGATTCGGAGAGACTTTATGCTACTTCATTATCTGCCAAACCTGGTGATATTATGGTAAGAAATGACTATGCATTACAGTTAGCAAGATCAGGGAAATTAAATGAAGCTATAGATGAAGTAGGAAAAGGATTAGTTGCAATGCCTGATCAAGCAACATTAAGGAATAATATGGCTGCATTATTAGCAAGAAAAGGTGATTATCAAGCTGCATTAACACACGCAGTAAGATGTAATCAATTAAATCCTAATGATACTGTATGCCATCGTAATCTTGCAAAATTATATGAAGCATCTGGTAACACTAGAACTGCATATGAGCATAATCTATTATCTATGAATTTAGATATTAAAAGAAGTGAATATGATCCATCATTTAAACCAAATCCTGCTGCATTTCGTGCAGCAGCTGTTGAAATTATTGCTCATAAAGGCAGCAAAGAAGAGGCATGCAAACTTATGACGCAAGCACGAAAATTGGAAGGTAAAAAGGTTATCTTACCAACAAGTCAAAGAACTATAGAAATAATTAATCAGATACAGAAACGTCAAGGGAATAAGTTAAATGCATTAAAACAGCAAGAAGAGGAAGAAAAAGCATTAAAAGAAAGAAAAGATGCAATTAAATCTGGTAATGTATTACAAATATTAGAACAAGAAAGGAAGGCGGCAGATAAAAAGATGAAAGAAGATAAAGAAATGGGCATTATATAGGATAGCATGAATAATATTGTTACACTTGTAAGCACTTGTAAATTATGGATATATCTAGTAATAGTCCGGTTTATTCATTCTTTTCAAATCATTCAATTGAGTTTGCAGTATCATTTGATCAATTTTGCTGAGAATTGGTTTTGTCGACATTTTTATTTTTTCATTTTTTGGTGAATTATTTTCTAAAATATATTCTACATCTGTTAAAGAATTTGTTACAGCAGCATTCTCATTTTCATCAAAATTACTTGTATTATCAATAATATCGGGAATGATAGATTCCATAATTTTATCAACTGTCTCTATGTTAACATTAGGAATTAGCGACTTAGTGTTATCCCCAATACGTTCCAACTCATTCTTATCAAATTCTCCCATAATATTATTCATAAATTTATTAATTTGTTGAACATTTTCATTACTTTCTGGATGTAATAAAGATTCTAAAGCTTTTTCAATATTTTCAATTTTATTGAAATAAGGTTTTACATCTGGATTCGATATCATTTGATCCAATGTTTCACCTAAGGATGCTTTATATTGTTGTACAAACAATAAGAATTCATTTACTTGTCGCTTTATTGGATCATCATCATTACTTTTGGTATTACTCATACTATTATCAGTATGAATAACATTAGATATAACATTTTGAAATTGAACATTAATTTTATCTAATAATAATTGAGTCCATCTAAATGGGGTACTTGTAACCCAGTGTAATCGTTCAAGTTTTTGTACTTCCCAACCACCTTTAGACTCTAACATTCTAGCAAATTGATTATAACGTAACCTTTGGACATCCCAATCTGTTTGTCCTAATCTTGCAGAGGATCTATACAGTAATTCTCTTTTTTCTGTATCAAGTACTAACTCGATATCATCTGTAAATTGAAATGCTAATGTATCAGCTTGAGCATAAAAATAAGGACCACTAAACGTCTGTGGTTTCCATCCACCTCTATCAATCCAACCACTACTCCATTTCAAACCACGTTTAGGATAATTTTTATACACATTTTTTATTTCATCATATGCTTGATCTGGTGATTTCCCTCTATCCCATTTAAATGGTGGAGCATAATGATCTGTATCCAGTGGGTTATTTGATGATGAAATACAATTGTGGAATTGGACAGGACAGGTTCGCAATGAACCATCTGGTCTTAAACCTAAATCAGTTGGTTTAATACCATTAAAATCAGTCCAAAATATTAAATTCAATACTATAACATTTAATACATCAATTTCTTTCATTCTTAATATACCCCATCTAGTAGGCATATCATATTCTGAGAATAGTGCATCCATTTCCATATGTTCTTGTACTGATAATGCTTCAACATCAGTAACAAATTGTTTATACATCCATGACAATCTCTCTGATTTGGTCTTGGTCCACATCCAAGGCCATGTCCATATTTCATCTAATCTAGTTTTATCCCCTGGTAATCGATATTCAGGGATGGTATAGATACTTACTGTATCATCAGATACATTACGATAGCGTTCTTTCCAACTATCTTTCCATGGTAAATACTCATAAGTTAAATACTTAGTTTTACCAGCTCTCCAAGGTTTGTCATCTAAGAACTCTAATAATTCTTCTACTTCACTATTCTTCTTATCGTCAATTAAATTGCGATTTGTAATAGAATTTTGCATTTTAACAAAGCGATCAGATACTTGATCAAATAAATTACCTTGTACCATGTGTAAGTTCAAGTGATGATTTTCATGACGAGATACAATACCCCCAAGCAACAAGGCACAAAAGAGCTCGTACAGCATGATATGCTGTAATCGGTACGTACTTACTTCCTTATGCTTACCTAGGTCTGCAACTAATTTTGGTTTTTTTTTCAGTGAATTTCTGAGTGAAAAATTTCTAAACTAGATAAACTTGGAAGTGCTTGGAAGTGGTGGCTACCTTAAAGTTACTTCCATTGGTACGTGAACGTAATGAGCGAGAAGCGCTTAGCAGATGAGGACGACGAGGCAAAGAAAGTGATGAAGAAAGGTAAAAAAGATGCATCAGACAGTAGCATTATACTTGATCATGAAATAGCCTCAAAGGTTGAAGATAATGAGAACAGTAGTACATATAGAAATAGTCTAATAGATAGTGTTGTAAGCATAACATGTGATACAGACATCAACACTTCATTGTATCGGGAAAGTCTGACAGAACGTACAGATCAGAATGATACAGCAGTGGGAATTACAGATAATGTAGCACATCAAAATAAAAATAGAATTTGGTTAGCTGCTCCATCTGGTAACAGAAAAACACCAAGAGTGGGAGATGATTACCAAGCAATTATTTAATTTGTAAGAAAATGTATATACAGATTTTAATTACAATTCTTCATTAACTGTGTCTGTTATCACACCTACGGTATCTGTTATCACATCTACTACTGTCATATCAACATTAATATTGCTATTATTCTGAAGAAGCACATATTGAATGATTGCACTAGTTATAATAGCTATTGTCAAATAAAATGCAGGTTCTGCCATGTAGTTATCGAGAATATATACTGCAATTTTGCCTTTATCACTAAGCGCATTAGCATACTGCATAATAGTTGCTAACATATTATTTTCACCAGCTTTTTCTGTTTTCTTGACACTTTTACCATACATGTAATAAATAGGATACAAGCAACACCATATAATTGATACCATATAGTACGACGATTTGAACATAAATTCAATGGAGCTCATAATATAATTACTATTTGATTTAGGAAAATAGGATAAAATTGATTCTTCGATGTTTAAATTTTCCATTGATGTATCAGTTGATATTGATGCTTCTACTCCTCTTTGCTTCAAAAATGAAGATAAAGTGGATTGAAAAACATTTCCTACTTGCAACATGCTACTACCACCGTGCCATCCACTTCCACTAATTCCATGCAATGAATTGTTATGCTTTATACTCAATGCAACCATAATATCCTTATTGTTGAACCACATTTGATAACTACCATACGATGCAGCAGCTATTATGATGAACATACGAAGAATTAAAAAGAAATTATCTGCACTTAGTGACTTTTTAGGTGATAATAATAATTTCTTTGCATTTATTTGTTCAAGTTTTTTACTGAAATCTTGATCAACGACAGAATCTTTCTTAAAATTATGATCAAATTCCTCTGTAGCTTTAGCAATTTCAGCTTCGATTTCTTTAGTTCTTGAGGAAGTTACTATTAACCTTTTCGATGACTTTTCTGAGGTCACAGATAACTTTTCTGGGGTCTCAGATGACTTTTCTGGGGTCTCAGATGTCTCAACTTTTGTCTCAATATTATTACTATCTTCACTATTATTTTCCTTCGATTTCGGACTATTCCCATTTGTAGTATCAACTGACTCCAGTGATATATTCAATTTTTCATCCTCATTGTTATCATTACTTGTGTCAAGGGAATCGCCATCACTTTTAAGTGATCTTAAGGTCTTCCGTCTATATTCAATTGGTCGTTCTTTAAGCAATTTTCCATCTTCACTTTCTAATTCTTCCGCACTCTTAATACTCTCCTTATTTCCAGAAACTACCTCAAGTCTATCTTTCCCTTTCGCTAAAAGTTTTGCTCGACGTGCAGCTGCTTGCTCTTTGATCGATGACATGATCACCGTAGTACAGATTACTATTTTCCAGTCATGTTCGACTGCGGTCCTCAAAAATGGTCCTTTTACGACTAGACATAAAAACTCAAAATTATGTAGAAATAAATACAACGATTATTGTAGTAAACTAAACTAGCACATTGTTGCATTTTTGATTTATTAAATGTCATTGAAACTGTATAACATTTTTGAAGTGCCGATTCAACGCGGAATGATAAAAATTATATTATGTAAAAAAATAGCGCTAACAATAATTTAATCCTGTTCGTAATTTAAAAGAAACAATTTTTGCAATCCTAATGTGTCGTTTATTACCGGTACAACCAAAAACCGGCGCCGATCGCCAAAACGGGGAAACAGTTAAAACTGAGCTGTCGTCAAAAGCTTGGAGCCGCAATGAATATGGAAGAGCACAACAATTTGAAGTCATCGCCATTATTTATTCCACATATAGCTGTAGATGTAGTATTAGAAAACTCAAAAGTAATAATGAAACAATTGTTGCTGGAGCTCAAAAATTCTAAAGATCGCAGCAAAGAATTGAATATAAAACACAAGAATGAAATGGAAGTGTTAGAACTAAAGAAAGTGAATGCTAAAAAGGAAAAGATGAATAATAATGATGGTGCATTGTTATACATGAAGATTGAAACACTAGAAAATACAATACTTCAATTACAAAGACGTAATGATGAACTAGAAAATGAATTAAAACTAAATGAAAAAGTAATAGTAAAAGCTGACGAAGAATTATCCAATAAACAAACTCAAAGAATTAATGAATTAATAACAAGTATAGTGAATAGTAATAATGAAAGAGAGAATGAAAGAAAGCAATATCAAGAAACTATTCATATAATACAAGAAGAAATGAAAAGTAAAAAAATTGAAATTGAAAATCAATTAATTGAAAATAAAAAATTAAATAAAGCATTTAATGATTTAACAATACAATACAATAAACTAGACTTGGAATTTAAACGGTATAAAAAGGATGTAGTATTTAAATCAGTAGTTCAGGATTTAAATCCTCCAAGTGATAAAAAACAATTATCAGTAATTGCAAAAATGGGATTACAAGCATTTAAAAATCAAGTTGTACCAGATAATGGTAATTTTGCAAGCAGTAGCAGCAAAAATAACAACAAATTAAGCATAAAAAATCTTTCGAATTTATTAGCTCAAGGTGATATGACTAGAGTAGAAACAGTAAATGATACTATAGAAGTTCCTAACCGGGAAGATGAGGTACCACCATTAGTAATTGTGGGAAATAATAACAATATAAATGAAACTACATCTATTGGTGCATTGAGTAAAGTTAACAAATTATTCGCTTCGAAAAAAGCAAATGTAACAAAAATTTCATCAATAGAAAATAATAATGAGGAATTAGAGAACAGTGCTGATGACCAAAGGCGTGCATCTAATTTAGAAACAAAAGCATCTACTCGGAATAGTGAAGTAGGAAGATCATCAATTAATATTGATTCTATCACTAGTACTAAAAAGATATCGCAATCAGGTTTTACACCAAACCCTGATGTTCCAATTAATATTAATATTAATATTAAACCAGTTATTAATGCGTTCTGTGTAACTGATGGTTATAATCCTAAGATTGTTGCTGCATGTACCGACGGTAACTTGCATACTATTGATATACGTACTGGTGATTCTGTGTCTAAACTTACTGGACATACTGATCGTATCATGTGTATATCCTTATGTAATCATATAGCAGTCACTGGTTCTAGAGATACATTTATATGTGTTTGGGACCTTAATGAGAATGCATTAATGCATAAATTGCGTGCTCATTCTGGTGCAGTGTGGTGCGTTGTAACTGCGAAACATCATATTAGTAATATCCTATATGCAATTTCTGGTGGAGCAGATGGTAAAATAAAAGCTTGGAATGCAATTGATGGGACTAAGTTATATACATTAAAAGCACATGAAAATAGTATCCTTTCATTAGACTTATATACTGGAGACCACTATATGGTCTTTTCTGGTGGTGATGATGCAACAATATCCATTTGGGACATGGAAAATGGAGTTTTATTAAAGAATTTACAAGGGAATACTTCAGCAGTTACTAATATTAAGGCATGTGCTATAAGCTCAGACTCCCCTATATTACCAGTTGCTGCACAGATGGATCAGCTAGATAATTATGAGAGAAGTGGCGAAAGTATTATTATAGTGAGTGTTGGTAGGGATAATGTTATCCGCGTCTGGGACTCGCATAGTGGTGCAATATTATTCGATATACATGATCATTCGGATACTATTAATGATATCAAATTAGTACCCTCTATCGCTGCAGGATTACTATCAAAATCGTACACTGTAAACGTTCATAATTATGTTTTAATATCATGTAGTAATGATGGTACATGCAGAATATTTAGTTTAGAAACTGGAAAAGAAGTTAAGTATTTTAGTGCTCATGGAGGCAATGGAGTGTTTTGTATGGCAAATAAAATTTCAGTATTGTGTGATCCAAGTTCGAGGAATAAAGAGGAGCACAAAGAATATAATATTATATGTTCTTATGGCGGTGATAAATGTATTCGAGTAAAAGATCTTGATAGTACTTTATCCAAGGGCACTGATGCATGCACTATAATGTAGTATACGTCAAGGTATATCAAGAAAAAAACTGTTGATGTAGTAAGAAATAAAGAAATTAAACCTAAAACGAAACATAAAGGCAGACATTATCAAACAAATATGTCAAGAGTTGATGCTCAAGAATATTTGAATACTATTATTATTACGACTGATCGTGCTGTTTGAAGTAGTTACTGATTTAGAATTAGAATGACCTTTTTATATTATGGAACCTTGTGATTGTGTTACTGATGATGAATGAAATGATGTACCTATGAGAATGTTATGTATATCTTAAAATGCTAATATTGTATCTTAAATTATTTATTTGTACATAGTTATTCTTTTATATCTGTTGGAAATGGTTCGAGACTTGAATTTGACCTTGTGGATGTTCGTGAGCATATACTTTGTAATATATATGAGACTTTGGTGTATTAACAGGAATTTCATGTCCTAGTTGCACCATTTCACGATTGTTACATGCATCAAATGATCCTGAAGTCTCCATTCTTTTCTTTGCGCTTATATCATTCACAAAAACACTTTTTATTCTATGAATGATCCACTCACTTGTGTAAGGGATTCTCTTTAATTGCACATACAAATAGATGATAAATAGCATTACAAGGGGCACTATCGTAAGAGTTGCGTAATTTGTAGCCAATTTTGCACTCATATTCTTTATTTCCTGGTTCTCCTTTTTTTTATATTTATGAAGTCTGGAAGTGTAATGGTAGTTGCATGAGTTCCGCTCCATTGTCGCTTGGTTCGATGGGGAGTGGTGTCTGTCTGCAAACAATCCAGAGGAAACGCTGTGTGTAAGAAGTATTTGCTAGTGTACTCTGTGTGACATGAACGATAAGGATGCAAAAGGGAAGTTGAAAAAACTTCGTAAACGTGCTTTAAATGGCGAAATTAATACCATAGAGAATTACAAGCAATGTATCGCTAGTGGTATTCCTGGCAATATTAAATTTCAAATAACGATCGATAAAACGCGCAAAGATGCACATCATAACTTAAATATTACTGAAATTAGAGATATACTATTGGGAATAATTCTAGGTCGACAATTACCACGTTGTATTGAAATCAAGAATAAGTGTTTTATAAGAAATATATTTTTATTGCATTTTAATAATTCTGTTGATCCAAAAAAGTCACTTCTAACAATCAATGATGCTTCTACAAGTACTGAAACTTATAGTGTCAGAATAAGTAAAAATGATATAGAAGATGTTATTTCATTACCTTTTAAACTATTAACAATTAGTAATGATCAAATTGATGATATCATAGGTAATAAAATGAAGAAACCCAAGTTGCAACAGGATCAAATAAACGTAAATGATGACGTTTCTGTTGATGATGGTGAAGAACTGGATATAAATGATGTATTGGAGAAATATATATTAAGTACAGGTCAAATGAAAGCATGGAATTATCCAATAAAAATTGATGATGAAAATCTTAATAAAGTAGATAAAGCATTGCAAAAGACGGTAGCTGATAGATTAAAAATTGAAAAACCGGATTGTTATAATGGCTTGATGAAAGGAAACCTTCCTTCGATATCAGAATCGTGTGAATTATTATTAGAATTAATTAAAAATAATGAATCTTTTACTGTGACAGATGGTGATACCACATGCAAAGGGTATCTACAAACATATCCAAAATCTTCTGAAATATATAGTAAGTTATGTAGTTTAATTACTGTGCCTGAAGCCGATGCTGACGCTGATGAAAATAGTCGTAATGATAATGATATAGATGAAAATTATGGAGAAGAGAGTGATGAGCAATATAGTATCGATGATAAGGACGAAGAAACACTTGAGTTGGATATTATTGCAGTTGATTGTGAAATGTGTGATACAGCAAATGGAATGGAAATAACAAGATTAACATTGGTAGATCATGATTGTAAGGTTCTACTCGATACATATATTCAACCGGATAATCCTATTACTAATCACAGAACACAATGGAGTGGCATCACTGAAGAAAAGATAAAGAATGTAACTGTTACTTTATTTCAGGCACAATTGGCATTTATGAGAATTGTTAGTGCAGATACTATACTAGTTGGACATTCTTTAGAAAACGACCTTCGTGCATTGAAGATGATTCATAATAGGTGCTGTGATACAGCTATAATGTATCCTCACTCACAGGGATATCCATTGAGACGGAAGTTGAAATCTATTGCACAAGAATATTTAGGCCTAACAATTCAGTCTAGCGATAAGGGCCATAATTCTGTCGAAGATGCAGCAGCTGCGATGGAATTGGCTATTTTAAAAATGGAAAATGGACCAGAATTTGGTCTACCAAAAAATTCTTTTATTCCAACAAGGACCTCTATTCTACCATTACTAAAGAGTACTAATAAGTTATCCAATGTGTCACTGTATTTGGATAGCAATGAAAATCTCAAGTTAAATGAAAATCTTCATAATCCCACTGGTCAAAATAGAATAAAAATTATGAATTATAATAATTTTGATGAACTTCGCAGTCAATATTTATTAAATAAGTCTAGTGACAATATTATCAATAATGATGGAATCAATTTGACCTATATAAGTATCAATTCAATGGATGAATCGGCAAAAAATATTATCGATTTATTAAATCAACTTGAATCGACAACATCATCATTAGTGATTGCAACATCCCAGTGTTCATTGAATGATGTAAAATTATTAGAAGAACAGAAAAAGACATGCTTAAAAAATAGACAATCAACAATATCATGGAGTAAAAATGAAGAAGAAAAATTAAAAAATAGACGATTACAATCTAATATTGGTTACATGACTTATAAAATATTAGAAAATTATTGAAAAATATGATATATAACCTATAAATATACAAAACCTTAGATTCCTTTCATCTATTTGTTAACCACCTAAGTATATCTTTAATTGTTACTGTAGTAACACAAGATCCCTTATCATCGATACAAACGACTATAGGTGTTCTGTTACTCATCATTAAGTCTATTACTGCGTGCATTTTGTCTTCTAAAGTACAACTAACAAATGGGTGAGCAATTGATGACAGTCCTTCACTGACTACTTGCTTTTCTAGAAGCAATGCATCACCAACTGTTAATCTATTTAAATTGTCCATAACAGCATCTGGATCGACAGCTTTAATTATAAAGGATACTTGATTTGCATGATACATACCAACTACTTTACCGAACTCATCTACAACTGGTAGTCCTAAAAGATTATTTTGTTTAATTGCCGCAATTACGTCAGCTAACATGGCTGTAATAGGCGCCGTAAGTGACACTTGCATGTTTCCCATATATATACTTCCTATAAAATCTGAAAACATTTGTGTATGTTGTTTAGCACATTGATCTAAAAAATGTACTACATCTATATAACCCAATATTGATACTAAGGAACCATCTTCTGGATCTACTATAGGTACATAATCACTATTAAGTTTATACATTAATAAGCATAGCTGTTGTACCGAATCTTCCGCATCAACAGTATTATAATCAGGATGAGTAAATTGCATTGCAGGACTCACTAGCATATCTGATATAGTTCTCGAAGCCAATTCAAGCATAGACACACCTTGAGACCGACAAACTTGAAGCGCATATATATAGTCTGCAATTGTCATCATACCTATAAATGTTTTCTTCTCGGGATCCCATAATGGTGCAACTTCAGTATCTAAAACAATTTTTTTTTAGAAATTGGTTAAAAAAATAAATGATATAATATATAAAATACCATGCTCAATAAGTGAAAAAAATGCCAATTGAAATGAAATCGAAGTTTCAAAGACAATGCCTTTCCTAGACATTGGCATTAGGTCATAACACTTAGTATCTGTAAACATTGCAGTTATAGACATAGGACTTGTTGCTTGTGAAGAACTATCTGTAACCATTGGTACGATATTCATCGCATCGCCACCGATCATTGTCCCCTACAAACACTCCAACAATTAGTTCTCAGACACTAAGAGAGGAAGCGGATAGGAAACTTGTTGGTTTTTATTTAGGGATTTTACCGAACAACCCTAAGTTAAAGAGCATAGCTTTGATAGAGCTGACTTATCATTCATATGTCATTCTAATAAATAATTCTTCCTTATAAGCTCTAAATATCTTCAATATATTTACATTATGATAAGAGTTACAATTTCTCAAACAAATAAAGATCCGGGTCTTGACTTCAACATACCATGGTAGCATATGTTCACATCGCTCGCTAAAGTTTCACACGCTAAGTTCTATAATTAGGTAGGAAAAGAGCTTGACATCGCTAAAGTTTCACATCGCTAAAGTTATACAACTTGTTAGGATAAGAAGATGAAGCATATTTTGATAAGTTGTTTGCTATTAATTATTATCATTAATGTGCAATGTTATAAATGTAAGATGACATTAGTAAATTCACCAATAAAAGCAAAAGATTATATTTATAAAGGAATATTAAAAACTGCTGCCATAATTCCATTAACATTATCAGCAATTAATAAAGTAAGTAATGCAAAAGTACTGACTGAGGAAGAAAAACAGCTTCAGCAAAATCAACGTCCAGAAAAGTATGATGAATCACCTACATTTAATGGAAATGCACCTGATTATAAATCAGTTGCCAAGGATATTGCAGAAATTATATCGAATAAGCCAGACAAAGGTCCAACTTTGGTTAGATTAGCATGGCATAGTAGTGGAACCTATGATAGAATTTCCAAAACAGGTGGTTCTCAAAAAGGAACGATAAGGTTTAATGAAGAGTTATCTCATGGTGCTAATGCTGGATTAGATTTAGCTGTAAGTTGGTTAGAACCAATATATAAAAAATATAACAAGAATTATGATTTATCATATGCAGATTTATATACTCTTGCTGGTGTTGTCGCTATAAAAACGCTAGGAGGTCCAACCATTTCTTGGAAAGCTGGAAGGCAAGACTCTTTTGATCTTAAAGATGTTACACCTGATGGTAGATTACCAGATGCTGATAAAGGTAATAGTCAGGATACAGCAAATCATATACGCTCAATATTTGGACGTATGGGATTTGATGATCAAGAAATTGTCGCCTTAAGTGGAGCGCATGCATTAGGACGATGTCACGCAACTGCATCGGGCTATGTCGGGCCCTGGAGTCCATCCCCAACAACTTTCAACAATTTGTATTATACACTTCTCCTTGGAGTAAAATGGACAGTGAATCCTAAAACATCTAAATTACAATATGAGGATCCTTCTAAAAAATTAATGATGTTACCTTCAGATTTAACATTAATTGAAGACGCTCAATTTAAAAAAATTGTTGAAATCTATAGTAAAGATCAAAAACGTTTTTTTAATGATTTTTCATTAGCATTCCAAAAATTAGAAGAACTAGGAACGAGCAACCTAATTTCTGTCAATTGGTCATAATGTATTTAAAGAATTTCATACCATCCTAACCATCCATTTGGTAAATTTCCTTTTGTACCTTCCGAACGATCGTTTTAGTTTTCTTTTCGCTCCGGCCCAAATTCACTATTCTGGACTTCGGCTTAAAAAAACGTCCCACATGCTTTATGCTATGACCACATGACAATATATATTTTAGGTGCAATAACTGCCGTAATATGCGAGCTATAGCGAGGCTTCCGTCTGCTAAATTTTTGCAAACTTCTCAACGTAAACCTGCATTTGTCGAAGATGAAGTAACAATAACACAAACTAGTTTAGACTCGATAAATGAAGGAAATGCTAAAATTGAAAATAGATTATATTTAGATCAAGAGTTAAATGGTATTGATGGCTTACTAGAACAGTTGAATGTTAGCGTAGATAGTGGTTTAACCACATCACAGGTAGAAAATAGAGTAAAATTATTTGGAGCTAATGAATTTCCAGCGACTGCAGATGTGCGTTTTATTGACGTTTTTATAGATGCATTTTCTGATACTGTACTTTTAGTATTAACTGCATCTGCAACAGTTTCACTGGGTATTGGTATATATGAAAATCCCTCTGGTGGGTGGATTGAGGGCTTATCTATATACATCGCTGTACTTTTAGTTGCTATAATTACATCTATAAATAATTATACTAAAGATAAACAATTTAAGGAGTTAGAAGAATCATGTCAAAGGGATGAAAGAGCAAGTGTACTTCGAAATAGTAGGATTGAAAGAATAAATCCTAAAGAAATAGTAGTAGGAGATATTATTATCTTACAGACCGGTGATATGATTCCAGCTGATGCTGTCATACTGGGTAATATAACTATTACTACTAATGAATCATCTATAACAGGTGAATCAAATGAGGTAGAAAAATCACGAGATGGTGATTGTTTTCTTATTTCATCATGTCTCGTTATTGATGCCGCAGAAACGAAGGCGGTTGTAATAGGAGTAGGAGCAAAATCACAATGGGGAAAAATTAAAGAAAAATTGGCAACAGAAAGTGTTAATACACCATTGCAAGATAAGTTAGAAGAAATGACCAAGTTAATTGGTTTCTTTGGTATTGGTAGTGCTGTAGGCACACTAATTGCTTCGTTAATTAATATATGGGTCAAACACGAATCTGATCCTGGTTTATATGTTGATGCCTTTATTTTAGCTATTACTATAGTTGTTGTCGCTATTCCAGAAGGTTTGCCACTGGCTGTTACGCTATCGTTAGCATATTCCACCAAGAGAATGTATTCAGATCAATGTTTCATTCGTGTTTTATCAGCGTGTGAAACTATGGGTAATGCAACTAATATATGCTCTGATAAAACTGGAACTCTAACAGAAAATAAGATGACTGTTGTAGAAGGTAACTTTGGTTATAATGATGTATACCCTGAAGAATTTGAAAGTGAATCTGCAATATCTGACTGTGTAAAGCGTGTAATAGCAGAAAATGTAGCTATTAATAGAAGTGCATATTTTGTAAAAGATGGTAAAAACCCAACGGATAAAAATAAACCATCTGTTGTAGGCAATAAAACTGAAGGGGCATTAATGGAGATGGTTACTAATTGGGGATTTGATGTGGATGAATTGAAACGTACTATTTTTAATGATGAAGTTGATAAATTATTTCCATTTAATTCAACTAGTAAAATATCAGCAGCTGTTGTAAGCAGAAGTGATCGATCTGTAAGGATATTTTGTAAAGGTGCCAGTGAAGTTGTCTTACAATTATGTAACATGTATATGGATAAGGATGGTAAAGTGCATCCTATGACTCCAAAATCAATGGATAATTTTAACTATGTTATTGATAGAATGTCCGAGTTAGCATTAAGAACATTATTATTATGTCATAAGGACTATTCATCTTTTCGGGATATGCCTGAAGATTGGATGAAAATAGTCCCATGTACCGAGGGAATGTGTGTTGATTGTATTGTTGGTCTAGTTGATCCATTAAGGAAAGATGTTAAAGAAGCCGTACAAATTGCCAAAAATGCTGGAATAACGGTACGTATGATCACTGGTGATAATATTAAAACAGCCAAAGCAATTGCTACAGAATGTGGTATATTAACCACTAATGGAGTATGTTTAGAAGGACCAGATTTCAGAAAATTAAAACCAAAAGAATTAGATGGTCTTTTACCCTCATTACAGGTCATGGCACGTTCCTCTCCGAACGATAAGTATTTATTAGTATCAAGATTAAATGGATTTAACATACCACAAACACAGGAAGATTGGGAAAGTATGCATGAAGGAAAGAACTATCATCTAGAAAAGGATAATTATTTACCTGGTTATTACGAGGAATGGATTGAGGCCAGACCCAATGGTGTCGATGTTGTTGGTGTTACCGGTGATGGTACGAATGATGCACCTGCATTAAAAGCTGCAGATGTAGGATTAGCAATGGGAATAAGTGGTACAAAAGTTGCACATTCTGCATCAGATATTGTTATATTAGATGATAGATTTAGTTCAATTGTCCGAGCTATCATTTGGGGTCGTTCAGTATATGACAGTGTGCGTAAATTTTTACAGTTTCAGCTTACTGTTAATGTTTGTGCATTAGCGTTAGTGTTTATATCAGCTATATTTGATTCCGTGCGACCATTAAATGCAGTGCAAATGCTTTGGGTTAATTTAATAATGGATACATTAGGGGCATTAGCATTAGCTACTGAACCACCGACAAAAGAATTACTTAATCGTAGGCCTTATAAGCGTGATAGTAGTTTAATAAGTAGACCTATGGTTCGATCAATAGTAATACAATCGATATTCCAACTAACTATATTGGTGTGGCTTATGTTCAATGCTGAATATTTTAATATTAATAGTGGTAATGTCTGTATGCACTACACCGTATCTAATAGTAATGCAGCATGGAATGCTACATCAAAAATATTCGTTTATAATAGCACAATATCTAGTCAATTTTATGACGACTTTATTACTTGTGATACATTTTCTAGTTTATGTAGTAGTGCACAAAATGACTTTCAGTGCTATCATGAGACACATACTATTGATATAGGAAGTGTTACGGAAACCTTCACATTCCAGGAGTTAGATAATTTTGACTCGTATTGCTTTGAATCTTGTGAGAAGGTCGATTATACTCATAGCACACTAATATTCAATACTTTCGTATTTTGCCAAATTTTTAATGAAATAAATTCGCGTAAATTATTCAATGAATTAAATGTGTTCAGTGGTCTCTTTGAGAACGTTATTTTCTGTTGGATTCTTATTTTTTGTGTTGGGGTGCAACTTTTACTTGTACAATTTGGTGGAGATTTTGTAAAAACGACACCATTATCTTGGGATTTGATTGGGAAAACAATTATTATGTCAGCATTTTCACTACCTGTCGGTATATTGATGAGAGTGTTGATACCAGTGGAGGAAGGTGAGTCATCTTTTTCACAGCCTATATTTCTTGATTCAAATAAAGAGATGCCTTGATTATTGGTGTGGACTTAATTTTGTGTGTTGTAAACCAATGTATCATAAATTCTGTATAAATGAAATTTTTTATTATATAACATAAAACAATTGTATTCATAATTACATAAAGTATGAAGATCTAGGTGACAATCTTGGTGAAATTCTTTCATGTACTGCTTCATTAATATCTTTAGGGATTGAGTCAGATGCTGGGTTTATATTCAATGACTGAAACAAATACTCTTCTAATTGACGACGTTCATTTACTTTTTGACTTAATAATTGTTGCCTTTGTAGATATTGAGAATTATCATGATTAAATAAATTTAAAACTTTAGCTGCATTATTATCGGTGGAAACAGTGGCAGGATTCACTTTAGGTAGTGTCGGTAAGCTGCCAGTAACATTGGAATGATTCTGTTTTTGCTTAAATAAAATAACCGTATCAACGTTTTTATCCACGGTCGATTTAGCAATGTTACCCACACTTTGATTGTTATCTAATTGTAAAACAGAGGTTGGAATAGACATAGGTTTCTTCTTTACCATAGCCCCTCCTTCGATATTATTAATGACAGATGCTGGATCTAGAACAAATTTACTGACAATATACTTCCCCCTTATTCCATTATTACTTTTATAGTCTTTTTTAATCGCTTTTTTTTCCTTTCCAGGCACTACAGGAATTAACTTTTTTGATGGAATATTCGAACTGACCTTGACAGAACTAGTAATAGATACCTCTGATTTACTAATAATAGTAGAATCATCAGTGCTATTATAATTTACTACACTTCCACCTCCAATAATTCCACTTCGTGACTCAGTGCGCTGCCACTCACTTAACTCTTCTTTTACTTTATTCATCATAAATGATTTGTTTTTTTCATTAACTAGCTTAAATTCTTTCTTCATTTTGACCTCATCGTAAACTATTAATTTCATTTTATCTAATGATTTATAACTAGATTTTGGTATACGAGAACATGGATTTTGTGATTTTACATCCAATATAGCAACTAAGCAAGCCCTTCCAACTCCTCCCCATGATGAGGGTGTATAAGGTTCTGGATTAGTTGTATATGCGCTAGGTGGGGTAGTATATTGACCATTTGGATCATTTTCACATGGGGGTACCTCATTTCCATATTTACTTTGATTATAATTGCATTCGAGTGTATAACTATGAACAAGGCCATAGTCCAAGTAAGTGGAAACACGACCACATCCCTCAGCTGTTAGCCCTTTTGCTTGATCACCAGGATCTATTCTAGACATATGCTCCTTGGAAAATAGGCATCCATTGTAATCAAAATGTGCAGAATTTAAAGCTATAAGTTTACAAAATAGTTGATTTTGCACTTGAGCTTCTATCCTATCAAGTACATTACCGTATATAAAACAGCCACGCTTAGATGCATGGGCATGTAGATCTAAATAAAATGACAATTTTTGATATTTTGATGCGTATAGATGAAGTAACTTTTTCGCCGCATATATAGATGGTTGTTTTTGTAGCTCTGGTTCTAGATAATACCTGTTTAAATTTTGTCCAAATTGATCCATTCTATAATGCCCACGATAAACTCCATCAGGGTTTAATATAGGAATAATTTTAAAAACGTAACGTTTTCTCAATTCTTTAGCAATTAAATCATTTTTATCTAATAAAAAATTAATTATTCCTTTTAACGTATGTTGTGCAGGTACCTCTCCAGGATGTACCCTTGCCGAAACAAAGACTATTTCTTTATCAGGGAATATATAAGGTCGTTTTGTAATATCATTAGTATCAGGGAACAAATCTGGCAATAAATCTTCATGGTCCGCTGATGCACCATCTACTGATGAGATAGTCAGCAGATCAACCCTAAGATTATCAGGGGTATTAATAAGTAATTCGCGTGTACAATACAAAGATTCTTTATCATCCATAATATTAACATGGTTATCAAATAGTAAACAATCATTTTGTACCATCGCATATGTGTAAGGATAAGTGAAAGCAAAATATAATTTATCTCCACTTAATTCAACATAATGTTCAAAGCATAGATGAGGATTAGCATTTCCTGGTTCCTTTACAGGATGTAGCGGAGTTCTCAGACGAACCCACTTCTGATTGGTAGTATTACTCTTGTAAACTGGACGCATATCATGCTTATACAGACCTGTTTTATATGATGAGTTTCCTATCTGAATCTTTAAAAGTGTTCCTTGTGGGAGCCCACTAACCACAAAGTGAAACCAAGCAGTATGCTTTGATTGAAAAACTTCGCCCATATTATCAGATGCTGACCATATCTTGTACTCTAACTGTGTACTATTATTGTTATTTATTTTTTCGACTCGACCAAGATTGCCATTATCAAACATTGATGAGAATATAACATCATCAAAGGTGAATATATTATGAGCAGGAATGCTTGTAGCAGCTGATACTACTAACCTCGACTGCATCAGGATATATTGTTTTTTTCTTTTTTTTAAAGCAGCATCCCTGACACAAACGGTCCGTAGTTCCGCCTTTTCTATTCGACGAGTTCTGTTATTCCCCAGTTCTGTTAGTAGTTACTTCATTATTATCACTCATTAAAAATGCGATTACATCCATGAATCCTAACAAAAGTTGTTATCAATTAATTCTCCCGTACCTATTTGGCGTACATGTAGGTACCGGCTCCCCGGGTGTGAGACTTCCCATTCCTTCATTCATTGTCGACTCAAATCGACTGAAAGTTATCGGGTAACTGGCATGGAGAGTAGTCCTTCTGTGCCCTTTGAAAATGTTGGGCTTCAGAGATGGGAGAAGATACGATCCGAATGGGTTCGACCCAGAGCAGGTTCTGCACCACGACCAGAAATAAAGAATAAAGCAGTTGATATTGAGGACATTATTGAAAGATTATTTGCACAAACTGGATCAGGAGTTCTTCCAGAACCAATGTCTTTGGGGCAAATGGTAGATATTTTGATTGATTTTTGGGAAGCTAGCGATGATTGAGCTGTACAGTGTTAATGTCATTAATATATATACAAAATTTGTTCATAGTTATTTATAGTTGATCAAAATTTCTTTTATTAAAAAAAATATGGTTTAATATCAATATTTTTTTCTTCTATAGTTATTTCATGTAACCATTCTTGTAATTTTTCTAGTACTAAATCATTGTTTGGCATAGATAAATCACCATCAATACTCAACAATCTTATCGAACTCGTTAAATCTTCGTCTTCATTTTGTTTAAATATAATCTCACTACCTTCTTCAACTACAATATATTGATGTTCTTCGTAAATTTTTGCTGGTATATCAATTTTCGATATGTATGCAACAGAAGCTTCTAAACAAGTTACGTAGTAACTTGCTTCACCTGTTCTATCAATCAAGCTATAATTATGCAGATAATGTAGTATTAAATGCATATTTGGTATATCCGAATTAATAATAACTAAGACTAAAATAGGAAACATAAGGTCAGCACCAATAAATTGATCGTATTTACCAGATATATCTTTTGCGTCATATTCTAACCATTTTAAAGTTAAGAATAAATTAAATATTATATCTCTTGGACAAACGGAAGATGTTATTTGAGATAATACTTTCGAAGACTTGGCATACTCACAACCGTAAGTGCCAGATGGATAAGGTTTTAATTTTGACATCCAATTATTATATGACAAAATATTCTCTGGATTTTTTGTTTCTTGATGTATTATATTGTCCTTGTTACCTGATAAATAATCCGAAGGTACACCATATGTAACAGGATCTATATATTTACACAATTTACATTTTCTTCGCCAATTTACATCCTGATTATGCAATGATATCCTTGGATATCGAAAGATCCTTTTACTTATTCGTTTAAATATAAGTGACTCAATCATTGATAATAGTGCATCTTGATTATTTATAGTAATGGAATAAGTAGTGCCAATAATATTAATAGCAAAGTACTTTATAAATCCGATTATTCCGGTGGGACTTAACATGTATATATTTTTTTTATCTTCTACTTTAGAAGATTTAGAATCAGACGTAACTGACGAAGAATATATTAGATGCAACCATCTGCTTAATATTCTGCCTTCCGTTTCTCGTTCATCTTCAATTAGCATAGAAAACTCATTCTCTAATTCTTTGATTATTGTTAATCTACTTACATACCACTCTACAAATTCTTCCCATGATTTCAGTATTGTTGTCTTGTCTAACAATGCAATAACACTAGATGTTATCATAGTAGAGGCATATTTTTGTAATAATTCTGTTAATTTAATTTTCCTTTGTTGTAATGATCGGCATTCCAATTCCGGCAGTAATAATTTAAATGAATGGATAACTCGACCACATAATTTGTCCATTTTTTGTAATTTTAAATGATATTTTCTTAATACTTCATCCCTATTCATAAGTAATTCAGGCATAATACAAAACTCATTATAAGACGAAAGTGGAATTTGTGTAGTATCATTTGTGTCATTTTCTCTTGCACTAAATTGTATCAATACTTTACAGGCTCTCTCGTATCTCAAATGAAACAAACTAATTGTATACACACTAATATCACGTAAAAGTTTTGCTCTCAGTAGTCTAAGCCAACCTTGGATACGGAAAGTAGGTAATATATGAAATAAACCACATTTCTTAATTTGTTTTTCGTGTTGAATTAAATCTTCCGTCAATTCATTGAAACTTTTCTTTTGTTTTGATTTAATGCGTTTCAATACTTCAATTTCTGACAATAATAATTCCTTATACCAATCTAAACGTAATCTAACTTTTCTTTCTAATTCTGATTCACCGGACATGTATGACAGGAAACGATCCTCGATTATTTTAAATGATGATAAAGTACTTTCTGGATTATCAAATTTAAAAATTAAGTCCTTATGTAATGTTTTTCTTTTACCAAATATTCGCATGTATAATGATGTTTCATTATCGATATTGCTTAGATTTTTTTTCAAATCGTCTAATTTATCATTGGCACTATGGCTTTCAATAGAGCTAACATAATCCTGCTCATTATTAGACAGCAATGATGATGTATTCATTGGGGGTGATAATAAATATTTGTTATGAGTGCACTCGTTAACATCGTCAGTGAATGGACTGGTACAATTGATAGTAGAGTTAGATACAAAAGTTTCATTACTGCTATTATTATTGCTATTATTATCACTAGTCATGAACCTTTTAGGCGAAGGAGTGGGTCCATGAACCAGACAATCAATATTAGAATGCAATTCTTTTTGCAAATCCAAAATATATGATGGCACTTCACTTGAATCCATTTATTAAGGATAACAAATTGTAACTAAAACAACTTGCGTCTTTATTGTTTCATTCATTTCATTTTTCCTTTTTTTGGAACTGGAAAATCCTTGGAAATGAATCGTCGAAATCAAATCGTCAAGGCTCCTAACCTCTTCGACTTCCTCCAAACCAACACCAACAAAACAAATGCAACCTGCGCCTCAACAACAACAACAACAACGCCCTAATCCATATGTTGAATACTACAATCGATGGATGGACACAACTCCCTATGTAACCAGGGCCAGTATGATAGGAATTGTTGCGATATATCTTTTGTCATTTATTATCGATTTAACTACTTCCTTGGCTAATATTCCGTACTATACAATATTTCAAATTCAATTATATCGTATTATTTTGTCTCCATTGGTTAGCAACAGTATTCTGACAATTATTTTAATTGCATTATTTTATCCCAGTATGGCAAGTAGAATGGAAAATGCATTAGGTTCAACATGTTTTTTAAGTTTAATTTGTACACTTTCAATACTAACAAATTTATTGTTTGATGTTACAAGTATAATTTTATTTTATATGGGTATAAGCAGTGCAATAGGTTACTCATGTGCAGGATTTTGGACTGTTATATTTAGTCTAATTACTATTGAATGTATGGCACAACCTGAATTACCTCGTAGAATGTTATTTATACCAGTTGATATACCATCTAAATATTTCCCATTAGTATTATATGCATTTTTTGCATTATTTTCTGGTTTAGAATTAGGTTTCTTAGTAGCAATAGCAGTAGGTTATATGCATAGTAAAGGATTCTTAGATAAATTCAAACCATCTAGTAATTATGTGGACCAATTAGAAATATCGGGTGGAATGCTGCATTCTATAAGTAGACAACGAGGATGGGTTTTGACTGGATTAGCTCAAGGACCAGAAGCGTGGATACCAGCAAATCCTAATGTGCAGAGAGATGAAAATGATAATAATAATAACTCTGGAGGCACTGGATTTAGTTCAGTGTTTGGTGGTAACCGTAATTACCAAAAATTAAGTACAACTGATCCAACATCTAAAGATAATATTAAACAGGATATTTTTCCAGGAAGAGGACATACTTTAGCTTCAGCCCCTCCTATTTCAGCACAAGATGCCAAAGAAAAACGATTAGCAATGTTAACAGGTAATAATAAAATTGCTGAAAGTAGTCCTGTAAGTAATTCTGTTAACGAAGAAAATATTAGAAGAATTACAGAAATGGGTTTCAGTAGAGTTGACGCAATTAATGCATTACGACAGTCAGGGGATGATTTAGATTCTGCAGTTATGAGTCTAACAGCTTAAGAAAAGAAATGTTTTTTTAAAGCAATCTTTCTTTGAAAATTAAAAAATAATATTGCTGTTGTATTGTGTCGATGTAATTAATTTTCTTTTACAAAAATAGGATCATATTTTTATTATTTTTTTTCACTTGGTGGAGTTACCGCATCAATTACTTCTGGTACTGGAGGAGTTACAGCTTTTTTAATTTGGGGAGGATATTTAGTAACTAATGCATCAACTACATCTTGTTTTAATATTCTTTTGGCGTAAGCAATAATATTATTTCTAACTTCATCAGTTAAATCATTTTTACTACTAATAATTTGTAACACTAAATCTAATGAATTTTCTTGCACTTGGACCCCTTTTACTGTAACAATATCAAATAATTTTATTAATTGGTCACTACTTATATTGGCCGGATTAGTATGTAATTCAGTGAGTATTACATGCAAATTATTTCCAGTGGTCCATGCTGCTAATCTGTTATTGTACTTTAAAAATATTTCAAGCAAACCATTAATATTTTTTGTTTTCAAGCAAGCAGATATAAATTTTTGATTGATTTCAAAATTAAAATCCATTCCTTTAAAGTGATAATAATTTATACCTAATACTGCAAATTTTCCATGGGATGGTTCGGTTACCATTTCTAACAATTTTCTTAATCTATTTAATCCAAGTGGAATTCCTTTTCTACCAGCAAATAAGATTGAATTGTAGAATTTTCCAATTTCATTACTGCTATTATCTATTGCACTTGTATTTGTACTTGTAATGCTGCTACTAGCACTAGCACTGTTTGTAGTACATTTCCTAATACTAGTTCCAAATAGATTACTAAGATCTGATGCAACCAACAACTTTAATGATCCATTAGACCTAAGACATCTACCAATTGTCCTCGCTGCAAATAAACACTTGTAAGGCAACATTTTTTTTTCTACTTGTGCCTTGTGATGATCTAAGTGATCAGTGAATTTTGCCAAAATTTTTTTGGTCCGATTCCCAACTTCTCATAGAGTAACGAGTTACAAATAAGAAATAGAAATAGAAATAGAAAAGAGTCATAGAGTGGTAAAAGAAGATTAACCTAACAAGGTAACCATTGTTGTGATGAATGCAATGATTGTGCCACTTGGGGCTTTGGTCGTATTTTCATGCTTGTTATCAACGATACTAATTTTGTTGCATCATTTTAATCTTAATAGAGTTCCAATACAAAATAAAATCATCAATATAATATGGTTAGTACCAATTACAGGTGTTACTAGCTATGCGGTGATTTGTGGAATTAAATATAATATTTATTTAGAGTTTATTCGTGATACGTACCAAGCATATTGTTGCTATTTATTTTTTGCATTACTATTAGCATACCTTGGATGTCATGATGATGAAGACTTGTTCGCTATTGAGACATATCTCGAGACGTCATCTGTTTCACAGCTACCATTTCCATTAACTATATTATTTAGTGAACCAAATCTTAAAGGTAGAAAGTTTTTAAGATTTATACAAAGTGGTGTCTTACAATTTTGTGTGGTTAAATCACTTCTGGTTTGTATTTCATTATTAATGCAATTATTTGGATATTTTCATGAATATAACTTTGACCCAAGATACGGTTATATTTGGGTTACTATATTTTTAAGCGTATCAATTATGTATTCAGTACTATGTTTTACGTTATTTTTCCATTCCTTAAAACTAAGATTGAAACCATTTCATATTACTGGGAAATTTATATCAATAATGTTTATATTATTTGCAGTATATTTTCAGGGGATTATAATTCAAATTTGTATAAACTATGGGTTTATTAAGAATAAAAATAATGATAATGACTTAACAAAAATAATTCAAGCTACGTTAACTATTATTGAAATGTTTATATTCTCGATACTGAATTTCTTTGTTTTTAGCCATAGACCATTTATTATTAATGACAGAAATAAGTCTATTCAACAACCATATGAATTCTTATCTACTGATGATGCATTTGATGACGGTGACTTTGGTTTGAATAATGTAAGTAAAAATACTATGAGTAACAAGAGTATCAAACCATTTGTTTCGAATTCAAAGCAATATAGTAGAGATAATAATAAACATGTTCATTTTAGCGCAGAATTAGTACAACAACGTTTCATCAACGATGATGACAATAATACCGCTTTAATTGAAGAAAGTGATGAAGGAATTAATGTATAATAAACTGTGAATAAAATTTGTAATTTATTGTAGCATTGTAATCATTACATTTCATTATATTTCATTATATTTCATTATATAAGTTATCATTGTTAAACTCTTGTAAGTCACCCCAAACTTCACCACAGCGTACCTTAACTCTTAAAGGTACTTTCAAATGTAATATATTATTTTCCATTGTCTCTTTAATTAAACCGACTAAATTACCAATCATGTCAGGTTCCTTTGGCACTTCATAAATAAGTTCATCGTGTATCGACATACAAAGTCTTACATCATCCAAGCGCTTGTATAAACCACCACCAGGGTAAATACGTTTCGCTCTGAATTTTATTGTATTTGTTTTCCGTGATAATTCCATTAACTCCGAGTGAACATTTATCATTGCTAATTTAATCAAATCCGCGGCTGATCCTTGAACAATAGAGTTAATACATTGTCGTTCAGCTTTTGATTTTACTTTTGGATCATCGTCATTGATATCTTTATAATAACATCGTCGTCCCAATAATGTTTTAACATATCCATATGTGCGACAAAAGTCTTTCGTATCTTCCATAAAAACTTGTAGTAGAGGAAAACGAAGTAAAAAATTATTATATTTTAGGATAGCCTCTTCAATTGAACATTCCAAATGTTCAGCCAATAACTTTTTCCCTCCACCATATAATAAACCGTAACAAATATGCTTAATTTCATCACGTTCCTTTACTGTAATATCACTTATATCTTTATTTTTCCATTTTGAAGCCATTAACATAAATATATCTTTATCTGATTTAAATAAATTTATAAGATTCGTATCATCCGAGAAATGAGCCATTAATCGCAGCTCAATCTGCTTGTAATCAAATGAAATAAAAGTGTAACCATCTTCAGCTTGAAATCCCCACCTTAATGATACTGTTGCCGGTTTAATTGTCTGATCATTTAATTCAATAATGCCATTTTCCAAACAATTACTGATATTCTTAACCTCTTCATCATTAGCAAGAAGTGACGAGTCTAATCGATAAACTTGAGTGCAAGGAACAGTTATAACTGCACCTGTATAATTGCATTCAACGATAGCGTGAATCATATCGATATTAGCAGTGGTTATACTTGGTTTATTATTCTTATTAAAATCTAATAATTTAATTAATCTTCCAGCAACCGTTCTTTTAATAAACTCGCGGGGTGAAGTTAAATTAAACTCAGTATCTATTACTTTCACCCAAATTATTTTACCATTTAAAAGTTCATTATTTATATTATGTAATAAACCGGATCTTTTCTCTTCTGCAATTGTCAAATATTCATTGTATATATTATTACGATTAGTAAATGAATACAAAGACTCATGAGGAATAGCTTGGGTATTGGGATTACTCAATGATATTCTTCCCGTTGCACTACCAATTGTATTGTATACAGCCCTAGTCCTTAGTGTATATTTATGCTTTAGGATTGAATTGCAAATTAAGATATTTGCTTCATTTACTCTATATTCGTCAATTAGTTTGATCAATGGATGGTGTAACAATCTTTCTTCAGCTAATTTTAATGATTTTTGATGCGTAAAAATATCATTGGATACACTTTGTCGCTCTAAACAACTTACTAATTTATTTTTAATGGCCAACTTAAGTCCATTGACTACTGTATAGTCACTTAAATTAATATTTTTTTCGTTATTTATTCGTTTTAAATGTAAGCTAATAACATTCTGTCGATCAGTTAAATCTTGTCGAACATTTGCAAAAAAAATTGGTTGAATAGGTACACCAGAGTATTCAGCATCTATTACTGAAATATGTAATGGCATTTCCACGCCACGATATAAATCTAACAACCCAAATTTCCTTAATACATCTGTATATTTTACCATCAAACGAAATACTGCAATTGCACGAAAACAAGATTGTCGATAAGGTTCAAATAACGATTTGCTACGATTCTCATTATTGGTAGATATACTAGGTTTAGGAATTCTTAGTTTTTGCATGTTTAATAATTCTTTTTCATAAATTATTGATGGTAATTGAAAAACAGTTGGCAATAATAATGCGGCGATATTAGGATCTTCTAAAGGACCATTAACAATAATATCTCTTTCTCTCAGACACAGCAATTGACTTTTAATATCTAGAGCAATTTTAGTAACACCTTTATTATTCATAATCTCATTTAATATTTGCCATTCTATACATGATCCTTTACGCCATTCTTTCCTAAGAGCTGACCTTGATACCATTGCCCATGACTTGTTTAAACTCATTAATGGATTACTACAATGATCTAAATGACAGCTGCTGGGTTTACTAATAATCGATGCAACTGCATCTTTATCGATAACATATTTAGATGTGCGGGATTTAAGATAAGGACATTTACACAATATAAGATCAAAACCGACATATCTTGCTATCTTTTCTTTTACTTTAATTGGTAAATTATCTAAAGATCCAACCATAAGATAATTATCAGCATCAATAGTTTTTATTCCATCGTATAATAATTGTGGCGGTAATACTGGTAATGGCATGTAATAAGATGTGTCAGAACCAAAACATAAAGCTACACCGCATATAACATTAGGATCATTTAACATGCATCTTTCGTTTTTTCCTCCATTTATTCCTAAACAATCTATAGTTGATACACCACCAAATGTTGACGAAGAAGTCCTTGGACAAGAAAATGCAATAGATTCAAGCCATCTATTAAGACTACTACCACTTTTTCGCTTACTTCCTGGAAGTTTACTAAACACTAATTCAAAGCTTACAACTTTACATGTTCCCAGTTCTTTTAAAAATGATTGGCAACTTGTATCCTTAGATATATGTTTCCAAATAAAACTAGTCTTTTCAATATCACACACATCTTCCGCAAACCGTGAAAAATTAGGTTTACTACATTCTTCTTGACCCAAAGGAATAACATCATAATCCATGGACCTTAATGTTGCATCATGATTTACCTGTGATAAGTATAAAAATTTTGATCCACTTTTATGAGATGATTGAAGAAGTGGTGTAAGCAATGGGCATATAGGTGTATTATTACTCGTTAATTTCGCTTCAACGCTTCCTTTAACAGATTCTAGAACCAATGAAATGGTTGGCACAGGACTTTGAAAGGTATCAGTGCTACTATGATTATTCTTGCAAATTAATTTAGGAGTCAAAATACCATTCATGTTATTATCTAGAATATTATCTGATCTGGTAATAGCATAAAATGGCATATTGCTATCCTCGTCATTTTGGTCTTCGAAGTTATCATCGATCTCTTGTATCACAGAGACTGTTTCATCATTATCATCATCCATATCTTCATCATCACTACTAGAAGAATCTACATCTGAAGTACTAGTTTGAAAAGTTGCTGCATCCAAGATCGATTCTATTATTGGCTCGATTTGAGTTATCTTATTTGTTGGTGCAGCATTCATAGAATCAGAAATTACAGTTTTCGCAAAATTTGTAATTTTAACAACCCAATCAATTATTTGTTGACGATATAGATGATCTTTAGTTATAACTGAGTTACTACTTTTATCATTAATGTCTTCCTCATTCAACACAAAACCAGAAGATAAATAGCATTGATAAACTATTTTTTCAGTGCTTGTATTTAATAAATCATTTAAGTTAGTAATGTGTAAAGTATCATATAAGACACGTGCAATTTTTAAATTCATTGAAGGAATAATTAAAAGCGGTTTTAATTCAGTGGAAATATCTTTATCAAAGTTACTTTTGTATTCTTTAATCAGCACTGCAACTTGATTATGACCTATTTCTTGACAAAATTGTTGCAATTTACTTGCTACTATCTTACCACTATACAACAAGCCTTCTAAATCACTCATTTCTAATTGGAAACGAGTAGCTACAGATTCAATACTACTTATACGTTCATCTAATGCATGATTTAGTACAATAGCTGTCCACACACGCTTCCACTTGGCTAAAGTTTCCCATTCATTAACATTATATTTTCTTAATATTAATGGTATATTTTTACCCTTAATAATACTTGTCAATTGCGTTTTTTGGTCGTGTCTTTTTAGACTAAGGCATCTTAATGCATCTACACAATAGTTAACAGCTTCCACTAATAGAAAAATTATGAAAAAAAAGAATATAAATAAGTGAAAATACTTTATTACCTGGAGGCGTGTCATAGGACCATTTGTTCAACAAACCATAAGATTGTTCTAAACTCATAGTCTTAATAAATACAGCATCCGGAGAATTCTTCCGACACATAGCTTTGTCATACCACGATAATAATGCTTTAAAATCTGGTTGATTTTTATGATCTAAAGGTGTAATTATGTATGTTAAATGCAGCGAGGTCTCTAAATTAAATCCAGTTTCTGCTTGCAACAAATCTTTATACATTATAATTGCTTCGTCAGGATTTAATCCACTCACAGTAATAGCTTTACCAAATCTAGAACAAGTTAATATTTTATCCTGAAAATGATCACTCATAAGTAAATCTAAAAATATTTCCGTATGGTTATAATTAATATTAATTGCTTGTGCATCAATCAAAAAAAGTAGTGACTCATATATTAACTTAACTAAATCATCTGCCTGATTAATGCTTAAACTTTCTTGGTACATTAGCGTTTGTTCAATATATATTTTAACATCATGAACCGTTTTAATTAATTGTAATGAAATCATTTCTAATAATGCTTTCAGGATTGCCCTTCCATCATCTTTACTAGGATGTACTTGACTTACAACATTGGGGAGAGTATTATTAACAAGTTCAATAGCCTTTTGCAATTCATTCTTTTTAACCATTAAAAATGATTCGCCATATATTGATTGTCCAGCTCTTCCAGCCCTTCCACACATTTGTTTATATTGTGTCACTAGCAAATTATCTCTTCCAACAGTTAAAGATCTTATGATAACCCTACCGGCAGGTAAATTAACACCCGCAGCTAACGTTGTTGTAGCACATAACGCGCATATAATGCCTTTATAAAATGCGTCTTCGATAATAGCTTTAATATCTGAAGTTAAACCAGAATGATGATAAGCAATACCATTAGCGATGCTTTTTAATAAATGAATATCTACTAATTCATTAGATTTCTTAATTTTATCAATATAATGATTTCGTGCTTCAACTAATTTCATATTATTTAATTTGCATGAACTAAAAGTAATAGATTTATTCATATTATCTGCAGATTTATCTATGACTACTTGTAGTTCACTGCTTAGCATATTAGCAGTTGTTTGACATGAAAATTTAGTTGGACAAAATATAAGGCATTGTTGGCCTCTTAAATATAAACCCTCATATACAAGAGACATAAGTTGTATAGAAGATGAATCTAACGATAGCTCCTTGTTTTTATCTACATTATCCTTATTAGCAGAATAAACCAAATTTAATACAGACAATTCAGTTCCATGAATATCATAAATTATATTATCAGCAATAATATATTCAACTAATGGTACAGGCCTAAATCCTGTAATAAAAAGAGATCCACCGAACCAATTAGCTAAAAATTTAACATTCCCTACTGTTGCTGACATACCAATTAATTGAATTTTGCAATGTTCAAGATTGTTTCTAGATTTAATTTCAAGTAATCTAAATTTACTTATAAGAATTTCTAATAAATACCCATTAAATTGATCACCTAAAATATGCATTTCATCAATAATTAAACAACCAATGGTATTAGTACAAGAACTAGTAATAATGCTATTAATAACAGAATTAGCTTTTTCGATTGTACAAATAATTATATGTCCTTTAAAACCTTTTTTTCCTGTCACATCTCCATAGTACGCTTTAACTATTATCTTCTCACTAATACTTTTTGTATTATTATATGACTTTAAAAGTTTCTTAAAATATTTGGTTTTTTCTAAAACTAGTGATACGTATGGAAGTACAAATACAACCCTTTTTCTTAATATAAGTACATTTCTTAATAACACCAACTCAGAAATTAAAGTTTTACCACCACTTGTCGGCGCACAATACACTAAATTTTTACCATCTAAAACACCAGTACAAAATAAACATTCTAATTGCCAATCATACAACTTTTTCACACCATTGTTCTCATATGTTTGGTGAACTTCATTAGGTAGTTGTAACTTTCTGGCAACAGTAACAAAAGATGAAGGACCATCATCTGTCATCTCTCATGCTTTACTCACAGAGTTTCAAAACTTTAAACCGAAAACAAAACGGAAACGAAGGTTTTATTCTTTAAGATTGGAAAATTTTGGAACTTCCTTAAATTGTTTAAGGTGCTTACAGCTTCTTTCAGTTCACTTTCACTTTCTTTCTTTCCCAAAATTTTACATGGAAAAGGTGTGGAAATGAATTCACTTAAAATG
>JACCDO010577997.1_pt1 | contig 50764 bp, 44 predicted proteins | sample 7446101 | NCBI WGS metagenome assembly JACCDO01 (sample SAMN15323440, study PRJNA562643) | freshwater metagenome | isolation source: river surface water | place: USA:Blue River Watershed | collected 2017-08-16 | reverse complement strand
ATAATAAAGGAAATTTCTTATAGATCATATTACGTGTATTCTATAAAAACTCCTACAAAAAGATTAAATGCAGGTATAGGAAAATTAGTGTTAGCATGACTATATAAATAAAAATGAATTTAAAAAAAAGTATAAGTATTTATATATTATTATGAATACTATAAATTTTAATTCGTTAAAAAAGAAACAATTCAAAACAAATTCAATAAAAGATGTAGAAGTAATTTGTAATATATTATATGAAAAATTTGATAATAAAATAAATGTAATATACGATTACAATTCAAAATTATATACTATTTCGATTGATGAAAACAATAAAAGAGATGAAAATGTAAATATTCCCATTGATGTATCAATTCAAGTAATATACGGAGATTCTGTAGTATCTGATACACCTGTTTTACTAAGAGATAAAAATACTAAACAAGTATATATTAAAACAATTGATTCTATTAGTGATAATTGGAAAGAATATCCTGAATTTAAATTATTAGATAATTCTGTAAGACTTGATAAAAGTTTTGCAACCACTCATTTGCAAATTTATTCAGATAAGGGATGGACTGATATTAAAAAAATTATAAGACACAAGACAAATAAAAAAATATATAGAGTATTGACACATACAGGATGTGTAGACGTTACAGAAGATCATTCATTAATGACTGAGTATTTTGAAAAAATTAAACCTACAGAAATAAAATTAGGAGATTGTTTAGCACATTCCTTTCCTTCTGAATTTACAGAAAATGAAAAAACTATTGTAAAGATGAAAAAAGAAATATCTGAAACAAAAATATGTAAAAAATGCAATAGTGAAAAAGATGTAAATGAATTTTACAAAAAAATTACAGAAAATGATGGTAGAACTAATGTATGCAGAGATTGTGAATATTATTCCAAAAGTGAACACCCATTAAGAAATGTTAAAAAAAATTTTATATATGAAAATTATGAATTATCTAACGCTGAAGCTGAAGTTTGGGGGTTCTTTATGAGCGATGGAAGTTGTGGTTCATATACGTGTAAAAGTGGTATCAAAAATTCATGGACACTCAACTCTCAAAATTTAGAATATTTAAATTATTATAAAAACATTCTTGAAAATATAGAACCTGTAAACTTTAAAATATTAGACACTTTAAAATCAAGTGGTGTTTACAAATTAGTTCCTCAAAAAAGTATTAAACACATGGTTGATAAATATAGACCTTTATTTTATGATACAATTGATTGTAACGCAGATGGAAATAAATATAAAATTATTCCAAATATAATATTAAATGCATCAAAAGATATAAAAAAATCATTTTGGATAGGATATTGGAAGGGTGATGGTTGTAAATCAGACAACTATAATATAAATAATCCAAGATTTTCTAATAAAGGAAAAATTGGTAGTCAATGTTTATATTATTTAATGAGAAGTTTAGGCTTCAACATGTATTTAAATTTAAGAAATGATGAAAAAAAGAAAGAAATATATGCACAAGCACTTATTAAAAATACATTGATTAAAGATAACGCGATTAAAAAAATAATTCATTTTAGAGATTCCACATTAGAAGAATATGTATACGATATTGAAACTGAATGTGGAAGATTTAATTGCGGTGTTGGACAGATGACTGTATCTAATACGGACAGTATATTCATATCTATGAAATACAACAGAGAAAATTATGAAGAAAATAGAAAGAGTACATTTTATCTTGCACAAATGTGTGCTGACAAGTTAACAAATGAAATTTTCAATAGACCACCAATTGTATTAGAATTTGAAAAAATATTTCAACCATTTATTTTACTTACAAAGAAAAGATATATAGCAAACAAGTATGAAGATAGTAAAAACCCAATGAAATTAAAATGTGTAGATTTTAAAGGAATAGCAATTACACGTCGTGATTATTGCAAAATGGTTAAAAATTGTTATAACGAGATTATAGGAGAAATTATGAAAAATGAAATAAAATCAAATAATCAATTAGAAACAATATTAAATAATTGTATACAAATATATAAAAATTATATTATAAAAATAGAACAATATAATTTAGAGGATGATGATATAGTTTTATCAGCAATGTTAGCTAAAAGTTATAAAACAAATCCTGTACATGTTGTATTAGCTCAAAAATTAAAAGATAGAAAAGAAGAAGTACAAATTGGTGATAGAATACAGTATATATATATAGAAGATACTACAAATAACAAATTAAAAAAATCAGAGCTTGGAGAAGACCCTCTGTACGCTAAACAAAATGGATTAAAACCAAATAGATGCTGTTATTTAGAACAATTAGCTAAACCAATTCTTGGATTTTTTAAAATTGTACTTATGGATTCAAATGATAAATTAGAAGATTTAATAAATTATACAAATGATAAAATTGTAGAATTTGGTGGAAAAAAATTTAAACCATCAGATTTTATACTAAACACATCAGATTAATTATTTGATTTTTTTATAAACATTATAAGCATTTTATTTAATATTTCTTCATTTATATAATTATTTATTATTTTATTTAATGCGTTTATTTTTTTTAAATGTGGTTTAAATAATATTTTTAAACATATATATAACGTAAATACATCCCAGTTTAGCAAATATATTTCTTTATTTGATTCATTTAAAAAAGACGACCTATTGTAAGAATATGAAAATGACTTATTTAAAATATACGAGTCATAGTAATCAATTAATAAAAATTTGAATTCTATAGTATGTATATATATATTATAAAAATTTAAATTACCATGTATCAAATCGTATTTTTTTAAAGAATTTACGAATTCAAATAATTTTTCCAACATGTTATTACTAAACTTGTATTTTTCTAAATATTCATTTAATGTTATATATTTTTCAGGAAATGTATATATTATTTTTGGATATTTTAAAGTCATTTGTGGAAAAAAACCATGATCTAAATATGATAAATATACATCACTTGTCCATTCAAATTTATCTCTGTCGTAAATCGTTTTTACAACCTCATATCTGTTATCAATTTCTATTTTGTGTTTATTTTTAAACATTAAAATAGTCTATAAATTTTTTCATTTTATCTAGCGTATTTAGATTTAATGTTATTTAAATCTAAAGGTGTATCTTTATATATATTTTCTATTAATTTTTGTTTTAATTTATTGTCATTATCACATTTTTTACTTAATGTATCTAATTTATATCCTAAAGTAGTTATAGTTGATTTCATATGTTCTATATCACATATAAAAAATTCTCTTCCCGAGATATGTCTGTATTCTTTTAGGTGTTTATGTACAGCGTTTTCTAAAATTATGCAATTGTGAGTTTTATATTGAAAAACCAATTGAATATCATTAGCATTTCCTGTTTGTAATTCTTTAATTCTTTTTTTTGTATTTTTGGCCCTTCCTATTTTATATCCGCCATCACATTTAAGTATATATACATACCCCTCTTTACTATTTTTTTTTATTTTTTTTATTTTATCATTTTTCACTAACTCTTCTTTTTTTTTACCAAATTTAAATAATTTCAATATGTATTTTAACATTTATATAATTACAATTGTTTTTAAACTATATATAAATTAATTAATTGTCTTCTTAGACTTTAGATTTCTTTGATTTCTTAGATTTCTTAGATTTCTTAGATTTCTTAGATTTCTTTGATTTAGTAGGTTTTTTAGATTTCTTAGATTTCTTTGATTTCTTTGATTTAGTAGGTTTTTTGGATTTCTTAGACTTTTTAGATTTCTTAGACTTTTTAGATTTCTTAGACTTAGTAGGCTTTTTAGATTTCATCCTTATATCATATGATTTTAAATTATAGACTATATTATAAAATATTCTTTCATCTTCACTGCAAATACCAACACAATTATTTAACTTTTGAATAATATCAAGAGTTGTCTTTGAATTTTTATCAGGATGATTTTTTAAAATCCATGATTTATAATTTTTTCTAAATTTTTTAAAATCGTCATCCCACACACCATGTTTAACTAAAAATTTATAACAACCTATTATATCATCCATTTTTTTTTGCATAGACATATTATAAAATTATACAATATTTTATCTAAAAAAAATAGAAAATAAAATATTTATATTTAATGTAAAATGTGTGATAATAATAATTTAATTTACAATGATGTTGTATGTCAAAAATGTACCAAGATTAATTGGTATACTGAATTAAATAATGGAAGACTAATGTGTTTAGATTGTGATATTATTATTATATTACACAAACAAAAATTAACAACGATTGGTACAAGCGTCGATTATGATCTTTATGACTTAATAGAATGGTTAGAAAAACATAATATATACATAAATGGAAATTGCCAACATCAAACTATATCTGATAAAGGTGATTTATGTTGGATAAATATAGAAAATTTTGATTCATATGATAGATTGGTTAAATACACTAAAATGAATAATTGCGGATTAATGGATATATATCTAAATAATGTTAAAATATGTATTAAAGATAAAACAGACGAAACAAAAAAATATTTATATGATGATTTGAATATTGTATATAACTTTTCATGGAAATTTCCTTTATCACAATTAAAAAGAATAACTAATATTATTACAAGTTGGAAATAATCAATTATATATTGCGTATATTATTACAAAGATGGAAATAATCAATTATATAGTGCATATTTTTACAAGATAATCAGTTGTACCTATAACATTAGGAGAAGGTTTATACAATAATTGTGGCAAATTATTAGCTGTCCACTGTATACTTAATTGCTCATTTTGAGCACCTTTAATAGATATTAATCTTACAAAAGTACCCGGTGTACTAATTACATTTATTCTGCCAATGGTGAAAATCGCAGATGTCCTTGTTGTTACATTTACAGGTCTTACGAATACAATATAAATACCATACGTATTAGGGAAACCAGTCAAAGTTACTGGTGTTGTACTGTTATCTGTGAGTGTTACGGTTATAAGTGTATCAGCTGGTGTATTGTTTATAAATGATGTAAATACACCATTTGATATCAAATTATTAACATGTAAATTTGTATAATGCGAAATATTTGGTTCAAATACCGGATTTGTTTTATCAGAAACATCCGATGCACTACACACCATTGCAAATTCATCAGCTGATTCATCCCATATACACATAGTATAATGACATGGATAAAGATTATAAACAGATGTATTATCTAATATTGTATCTAAATCAAGGCCTTCAACAGGTTGTTTTGGAGAAGATGCATTATCAGATGTATCAAATAAAACTGCTACTTTAGTTGTTCCATCGTAATCTTTAATTTTTCTAACTTGATTAGAACCTGTACCCGATATTATTTTTATCCACCATCCATTATAATAATTATCTGTATTGTTTGCTGTATTATCTAAGTGTATAGTTGAAACTGTATTTGATCCAGATTGAACAGTACCAGATTCAGTAGCAGAATCAGAAACAACATCGCCATTTCCAACATTATTTGCGCTTTGAAATCTTTTAATTGCTATACCGCCATCTGATGATATAAATGGTGAATTATTTGTTATTATTATATTATCATCTATAGTAACTACTTGATGATTTACAGTAGATGTATTACCTTTTATATACAAATCGCCTAGTATAGTTGTTGTACTAGTGGGTGTACCAATAACAACTGGTATTGAATTAGTTGTTCCAATTTTGACACCATTTGCTGTATCAGTCGATTGTAATTGAATTATTCCCGTGGAATTTAATGTAATACCACCAGAGTTAGTGGTTTGTATATCTATTGCTGTCTGTGATGTTCCTTCAGACAATAATATAACTTTAGAATCAGTATTACCCTGTACACTAACTGTCAAGTTTTGATTATCATTTGTGGTCAAATTTGTATACAAACTTGATGCACCATATGTTTTCATGTTTATAGACCCACCAGTATGTGTTTCTGTCATTATACCACCTATTCCAGATTTTGTATATATCATTCCAAGAGATCCAGATGTCTGTAATATATTTATATTACCTGATGATGACAATGACATTAAATTTATAGCATTGTTTGTACCTGAACTTTTTATATATAGTGTAGAGTCTGTTTCACCTAACAATTCAAATAATAAATCCTGATTTACACCATTTGACTGAACAAGATACGAAGATGATGCAGCCTGTGAAAGTTGTGTTATTGTACCACCTGTATTAGTTAATAAATTATATCCACTCGAACCAGTCAATAGTTTAATATAACCTTTGCTTAGTCCATCAAAATTAGATATCAATATATTACCTGCTGTATTTGTATTATTGATTAAAATAGAGTCGTTTAAACCTTCACTTTGAATTTTCAATTGTGAATTTGTTTTACCTATCAATTCAATAGATAAATCTTGATTATTACTATATGAATTAACAATATAATTTGAAGATGCATTTTCAGATATAGATGAAATGTTTCCAGAGGAAGATATTAAATTAATACCTTTATCACCACTTAAAATTTGTATATCACCACTAATACCAGACTTCATCATTATCCCACCTTGTGTATTTGTAGCAGTAATTTTAATAGCACCAGTTCCTGGATACCCACCATTTAATAATAAATTATTATTTAATGATTCTATTAATATATTTCCATTTGTTGAAATAAAATTAGATGAATCACCTACAGAAATATCCACTGAATTTACACCATGTATAGTTGTCTTACCATTAGTTGTATCTATATCTGTTTCTGTTAAATAAGTTGTATTGTATAATACATTCAATGTTTGGTTTACATATAATGATTTATTTATCAACCCACCACCATTTACTAATAATGACCCATAACTTATAGCACCAGTAGAATCTTCTGTACCGTTTATAATTATTTTTCTATTTGTTGTTAAATCACCCCAACCAAATTGTGATATATCAGACCCTTGTTCTAATGTTATATCACCTTCAAAAATACTTGCTAATGACATATTATTAAATAAAAAGATTTTTTTTTTAATTAATAAACAATTAAACCATATTATCAAAATAAGCTTTTATTTCATACAGACTAGTAAATACTATTTCATTGGGGTTTGATTCTAACAATTTGGAATTAATATTATTATTAAGTATAGCAAAATCAATGTTATCATATATTATTTCTAATGCAACTTTTTTAATAAAGAATTCCACAGCCTTTCTATCATTATTTTCTAAATTTAGTACTTTCCTCATTATTTGTTCTATTTTTACAATTTTATTGAATGTTTGTAATTTTTTATCAAGTACAATATCCATAATTTGTTTTTTATTATTCTCATTCTCAGATTTTATTATGCGTTTTGCAAACATTGTTTTCAAAGACAAAATAGCTTCTTTTGTTTGTTCTATATTTTTTGCATATTTTTTAGCTTTGTCGTCAAAAGTATTTTTATTAGATAATATATTATTTATATTTTCGTAATATCTATATGGTAATTTGGTATATTCACTTGTATATTTAGATTTTTTTAAAGGAACAAAAAATCCATAATTAGTCATCAATGCATTTATATTATTATTTTTATCTACTGATACTCCTAATATCTCTAAATTAAAGTTAGGGATGTTTGATTTTAATTTTTGTAATTTTCGGTTATAATCTTCTATTGTGATAAAATTTTTTTCTATTGATCTCATTGTTAATATTTTCATACCGTTTTTTATATCTGTTTTATTTACTTCCTTAATCGGTATTATCATACCATTGTTGATTAATACATAATCAATTTTACTAAACGTATTTTCAATCAGACAAACAAATTTATATATTGTATTTTCAAACATGTCTATCAATTCTGATAATTTATACAATAATTTAAATTGATAATTATCTGGTACACTTTCTTCTTTTAAGCACGATTTATTTTTAAATTTATCAAATAATTTAACAATGTCATCGTCTTTTGTAAACAGTGATGTATTATTTACTTTGTCATATAAACATTCAAAATGGTTTTCTGTATAATATCTTATTAATACTATGTTTCTATCATTTGATATATATACACTATCATCTATACATAATATATTATACAATTCGTTTTTTTTTTCTATAACATGTATATTTACATTGAATATATGTTGTATTACGTCTATGTATTCAAACCATACTACGTTATCGTTGTCAATTTGTGTTTTAAATTCTTCAATGTTTTTATATTTTTTTACTAAATATCCAGAACTTAACGATGGGAATATATCCTCGTTTAGAGTATTTACAATATAAGATTTTAACTCCTTTGAATTTATCATAATTTTATCACCAAATTGACCTTTGAATGCGTTAATTACAGAATTTAAAAATGATGAAGAATTTCGGAAAACACCTATTCTATAAAAATTATCACCAAAAATATCTAATAAAAATGTAGGGAGTTCACCTAATCTTCTATTTTCTACAAATTTATCAGCTTTTATTATATGCGATTTTATTATAAAATCATTCGGTGATGTTGTTTGTTTTGTTATTATTGGTCTTTCTTTATTAAAACAGCATGGTTGTGAATTTATATTATATCCAAAATATTGATTATCCGGATAAGCTTTGCATTTTTTCAAATCGTCATTTTCATTTAAATTTGGCAGATTTGCACAATAATTTTTAGATGTATTTGTTATCAATGAAATAAACGGAACCACTTTTAACCATATATTTTGGTCTTCTTTTTCATAATTGGTAATTTTTTCTATTGTGTTTATATCTTTTATTTTCTTTAATTCTTTATTCTCTATATAATAATATTCATCTTCTTTTTTTATTATAGATACTGTTTTATTATCTATTTTTAATTTCAAATTAGATGGTTGTACGAAATCTTCTATTATTTCCGTTTTTACGTTTGCTAGATATATAGGTTTATTTCTTTGATCTTTTTTGAAACAACATATTTTATTATCACGTGTGAAACCAGGGTATGGATATTTTGTTGTAGGACATATATACGATTTGTTTTTATACACTATCGGGTAAGAACCCTGTAGAGGTATTGTACCTGGTACAGGTTGTTTTGCTTTTTGGCATACTCTTGAATCTATATCTAAACCATATTTTTTTAATTCTTTTATGCTACTTTTTGTTTTTATATGTTGTTTTGTATCTTGTTCAAAATCATTCGGTAATAGATATTTTGATATCAATATTAACTTATTAACTAATGTATATACTTGATATAAATTATTTATTCCTAATATATTTATGGTAGACGAATTTTCAGTATAAAAATTATCTTGTATATTTACTGTTATACCTTTTAATTTAGAATATTTTATACCACCTTTTTTGTAAAACAATGATACTACATCTTCTGAAATAATATCCTTTTTTAAAAATGTTTTCTTTATATATGTATAATCTAAAAAATCTTTTAAAAAAATTTTATTTATTCTAAAATTTATATCTATTTGTAAATGCATGGAATCTAATGCATAACTATTTAAAATATCTATATGATCTAAATGTTTATCTTGTACAATACAACCTGTTGTGTTATTTAACAAATTTATTATAATATCACCTATATTCTTTATTTTTATAAGCATTTCATTATAGTCAAAATCGTATTTTACATCTGTTTTTACAATTATACTTCCATTATTTGTTATATTGAATATTATTATATCATTTGTTATATCATTTAACATATATTTAAATATTACACCATTAAACCTTTTATATATGTTTTTATCTTTATTATCATATACTATCCACGATTTTATATCTTTTTCATTAAGTTTATTTAAATTATTTTTATACAATTTAATGATAGGTGTATGTTTTTCATTTAAAACGGATATATAAAAAAGTTTATTATCTAACTGTATTTTATTGAAAATATTCATTGGTTTTATAACCATTTCTTTAGTCTTGTTAAAATTAAATTTTAATTTTATATATTTATATTTTAAATTTGTGTAAAAGGTTTTAAAATTTTTTTTATACATGAGATATTTTTCAAATAATTCCTTATCATCTGCGTTATATTCTTTTTTTAAATCTGGTTTTTTATTTTCCAGATCATATTCGTAACTGTCTATATCATCTTTATAGTAATTATAAATATGTATATTCATTTTATATAACGTTTTTTTCTTTATATATATGTAATCATCATAACTCATATACAAATATGATTCACTAAGATTTTTGAATAACTCTTCATCCTCTTTATTTGACGTAATTGAAGCAAACTTTTCTAATTTGGAATCATTAAATACATTTGATATTACTATATAAATTTTATCTATTTCGTCATAATTGAATATTGGTATGTATTCATTTAAAATATTTGTGACAGTGTCATTTGTTTTGATTGTATATCTTTTCTTATTGTAATATAGTTCATATTTTAAAAATCCTTCATAATATTTTATATTAGACTTAAATAACAAATTCCTGATTAATTCCATGTTTTCGTCTAAAAATACATTAATATTTATATTTTTTAATTTTCCGTTTATTAGTTCTACTATTTTAATATCCATTATATTATATATTTATATTAAAAAAAAAATCATTTATATTTATTTATTATATTATATGTTTCATTTATTATAATATCTATATATTTTTCATTTTTTAACCCCATACATAATATTTTACCAGACTCAAATATCATAATTGTAACATTTGTACAAAAACATTCCTTTTCACATTTACACAACCCAAAATTTTCTTTATCGAAATAATCATTATCGTTTATCATTAACATTTTCAATTTTAAATTTATACCAGGGTGATTACATGGTTTAAATTTGCATAAATATCCTTTTATTTCCAATGATTTTAGTAATTTTTCTCTATCTATAGTAGAATTTATTTGAAAATTGAAATTTATACAATTTATATTTATATTTACATCATTTATACCTATATTTTCAGATATTATAAATTCAGGTATATAATCTATTATTATATTATTATCTGGATTTATATATAATAAATTTTGTTTATTTATATTTAATATATTTTTTTTATTCTTTCTTTCTATTACACCAATTTCATCACCGTCTAAATTTAATACATTGCAACCTTTGTATATTATTGTGTTTTCATAATGACACGTATTATACCGTTTATTATTTATTATATAAAATGATTTGCTTTTTATTCCCATAATTTGTTTTTTTGTTTCTGTATAAATATACATATTATTATCTAACAATACACCATTATTGTCTCTTATTAATTTTTTATGCTCTGATGTGCTGTACGATTTTAGTTTATTTATCAGTTTAAAATAAACATCATACGATTCATTTGATGTCTTACATCCTGTTATATGAGCACTACCATTTATAAAAAGTTTTACGTTTACGTTATGATTATTATTATTAAATACAAATGAAATTTGATTAGAGAACGACTTTGTAGTAACTGCTTTCTTTTTAAATTTTGTTATTTTTTGATAACACCCTCTTATTATAATTTCATTCTCATAATTAAATTTTAACCCAATCAATTCTTCATCTATACTTATATATTTTGCAACATTTATTAGATTTATTGTTACAGGTTTATTTACATATAGAGATATAGTCATCGTTGATATATTGTAATCAATCATTTTTCAATATATATTATATTTTTTTAAATTCATTTTTTATTTAAAAAAATATTTTTATTATTTATATACAATATAAATGAACAGTCATTTTACTTTTACACGAAATAATTATGATTCATGTGCGTCAGATGAAAAAAATGTAGAAAATAAAAATCAGTTTAGCTGGATGACTGATAAAATAGTAGTAGAAAATTCAAAACAGTGCTTGTATAAGCAATCACCCTATGCACAAACTCCATTCCACAGTATCCCAAATAATATAATAATGATAGAAGATGAATTGAGAAGACAAAAGATTCCTTTAACAAAATGTTCGGCACAAAAAAACAATTTTACAAAATACAAATATAATTGGAAAGATTGTAGTAAGGAATTAGAACCAGAATATACGAGATTATATAAAAGTAGTTCTTATCATCCAAATATAGATTATGTTAAAAGATTTACACCTATATTTGAAGATGTACAAAGTACTTCAAAAATTCATAAAAATTCATACATAGGTGAAAACACTAGATTAATGTTAAAAGACGCATACGTTTCACATCAATGAAGAAATCTCATTAATTAATTTAGAGTAATATACATTATATATACTTCCTTCGGTCCACATATTTTTTACCATATTCATAATTTCCAAATCATCAAATGATATTTCTAATGTATCTTCTTCAAATCTTGTACTAAAAAAAGAATTATTTACACCGCTGTTATTAATAACATACATAAAAATTTCATTTAAATTTTTATTTTTGAAAACATATTTTATATTATTTGTATCATCGTACACAATTATTTTTTTTATATTCAAATTTAATACATATTTAGGAATTTTAAATAAATATACACTGTATGATATATCATCAAACCTATGTTTTAAAACTCTCTTATTATTTAAATATATAGGTATATAATATTTAGAATTTATGTAATAAATTTTATAATTTTTTATAAAATCGTATATATCTACATTAGCGTATATATTTTCGTACAATATTATTTTCTCTAGTTTAGAGAAAATACCTTCTTTATATTTTTTAAAATATCTATGGTAATACCTATTTATTATCAAATCTTTATTGGCTCTATATAAATTATAATATATTCTAGATGTTGAAACAAATATAATAAAATCTTTGAAAGTTGGTAATCTATCACTGATTTCCAAAAAAGTATCTAAATTAATATCTTCCATTTATATAATATAAAAATATTTTATATTTTTATTGATATTCATTTTTTTTAACAATGCTAACACTATTTATTTATCATAATCTTTATTTTTTTTATACCTTTCGTCATTTATACATTTTGTAGGATAAAATAATTTATTTTTAGGTATCCCGTATAATAAGGTTTCATTTTGTATATTGTATGTTATTTTTCCAGGACTTCCTGGAAATATATATGTATCATTTTTGTTTTTATATATTTCGGATCGAGGATATACATAATAATCATACACACTTTTATTCATAATAAATATTTAAAAGAAATAAAAAATAATTAATAAATAATAATTAATGGGTGGTTTATTTTTTTCTATATTCGAAACACAAAAAAATCCTTATGATATACATTTTAGTACTTATTTTATGAATATGAAAAATAGAGGTGACCATAGCGAATTTATAATTAACGAATCTGTAAATATTAATAATTTGACATCTCAAGATTATACAAGAGTCTTAAGAACATTAACAAAAAAAGAATTGAATGAGTATAAGCAACTTTCCTTTTTATATGGTATACATAAATTATTTATTAATGATCTAACAGCAAATTCTTTGCAACCATTCGAAGACCCTATAATGCATAAAATGGATAAAGATAATATACAAATGTTATTAAAACGTCCAAAAAGAAAATTAATATGTTCTGGTGAAATTTATAATTATAATATATTAAAAGATACATATATAACTGATAATTATTCTATACAATCATCAAGTGATGTTGAAATTATATTGCCATTATATATAAAATTGGGAATAGAAGAAACATTGAATACATTAAAGGGTGAATTTACATTTGTTATTACAGAAAATATAGAATCATACGATATTAAAAACACTAATGTATTTATAGCAAGAGATAAACTGGGTATAAAACCTTTATATATGCTGAAAAATAAAAGAGATACCTTCTATTTATTTGTATCTGAATTAAAATCAATACCTCAACATTTATTAAATAATAGATATTATACATTATCTGAATTTCCAGCAGGTTGTTATTGGTCGTATAACAATTCAATATATAATAAATCACAAAATGATTTTATAAGATATTATGATATAGAAAACATTAAAGAAAGTATAACGTCTACATCATCTGATACTATTTCTCAAATATATTACAATATTTATAATAAATTATACAATTCCATTATTTCTAGATTTATATTAACAGATGTTAGTATTGGTATATTAATAGGAAGCGATTTTGAAAGTTTAATAATATTAAATACTATAGTCAATTATATTAAACTACATAAAATCGAAAAAAAAATACATACTTTTACATTTGATACTCTAGAATCTACACATATAGATAATTTAAAATCATTACAATCAGAAAATTCTGATATCATTATCTCACATGTTGTAGCATACCATGACTTAAAAGATTCTGACGTAAAATTGATAAACAAAATTATTGATACAAATTATACTGATATAAATTCATGTGAAAAATACATATATTATTATTATTTACTTACATATATAAAAAAATATACAGATATAAAAATTATGTTATCTGGGTATGGTTTGAAAATACAACTTGATAACACTGAATCAATATACAATAACAAATGTTATATTTATGATTCGATTGCAGGAGCATTCTCATATGAAATAAGATTTCCTTTTATGGATATTGATTTTGTAGAATATATGAAATCTTTGTCTAATCATATTAAATCACCACAAGTATATGAAGTAGGTAAACCACCAATAAACAAATACATAGTAAGAAAATCATTCGACCCATACGTAAAAAATAAAAATATTTTATGGACTTCAAGTTAAATTTTAATAAATATTTTATAATTAAATCTATATGTCTTTTGTTGATATATTATCATCTTTATTTATATATGACGACGGTGAAAAAAAAGAAGAACTACAACACGAATTGAATATGAATAAAGAAATGGAAAATGAAAAAGAAAAGAAAAATGAAAAAGAAAGTGAAAATGAAAAAGAAAAGAAAAATGAAAAAGAAAGTGAAAAAGAAAAAGACGATTACAAAGAAATATCAAAAAAATCAAAGTATACAAAAAAATTTATTATAGACGACCATATAGATTCTAAAATTATATTTTTATATGACAATTTAGAAGACGACAATATTAAAATCATACTAGAATTTTTAAGAAAAGTAGATAAAAATATTTATTGTAATGAATTGGTATTTATTTTTGATAATAAAGAAATGTTAACAGAATATAAAAGGATAATATTAGAAGACAATTATTTTAGAAATATGACCATATTGCGTAATAAAAATGATATATCACGGTTAGATAATAGAAAAAAATATATAATTATTTCTGATATATTATTATCCACTGATAATTTGCTATTTTTTATTACTGATATTTTAGATTTATCTCTAGTATTTAAATCCCAGTTTAATTTATTAATAAAAAAATATATCAAAACAGAAAAAGACTTATTGTACAAATCATTAAAAAAGTTTAATGAAAAATTAGCTTCTAAATATCTCAATATAACAAATACGAAAATTGGAATAAATTATATGTTTATTAAAAAAAAAAAAATAATGTATTCTAATTAGATTTTTTAATCTTATATATTTGTATATTTTTTACAGAATCTTCATGTGATATCATTTCGTTCAATTTATACTCATTCAATTCTATAAATAATTTTTTCCATTCTGTAGGAGTTATACGATTATATGATTTCATATATATTATAGATTCTATTTGAAATCTATCATATTCTATAGATGAATATGTTGTATAACTTTTATTATTTTCTTCTTCTATAATAACACGTTTCATAATATAAACATATGTAAAATATTTTTATATTATTTATTATTTCTCATTTAAATCATAAGTTGATAGAACAGTATTTGTATTTGCTTTAGAAATTATATCCATAAAGTTATTAAATACCATTAACCCGTTTAATAATTTGTCATATGATATATTTTTAAAATATAATAGAGAGACATTTTTTAATATTGATATACAATCATAAATAAATAAATTTTTAGTACATTTTATGAGATCCTTTGTGCACCCTTTTTGAATAGTTTCTATAGAATCTAATAAATGTAATATATCTTCATTCTCTATATTTAAGTTTTTAATAGCATTTTTTACACGTGTTGTATATTTATCTTTTTTATAATGAGACATTAAATCAGTTATATTTTCTACAAATGAATCAAAATATTCAGATTGTGTCAATTGTATGTAATTTTTATTACACATTTGTGTATTTACAACTACATCTAAAAAGGCTCCACGTGTTAAATATGTTTCATTACCATTATAATTTACATAACTTATATAATCTATATTGTGTTCTTCTTTTGTATTTAATTCTAATAAATTGACGATTTGATAATATTTGTCAGGTCTAGAGTCTATCATTTCTACAAATTGTTCAGCTTTTTTTAATATTTTTATATATATATCATAATCACTGTCATATAATGTATCCTTGAATATACTATATAATGCTTCGTCTTCGTTTTGTAGTTTATTTAATTTCATAAACGTTTTTACAAAAGCCCATATATTTTGTGTTATAGGATAATAATCTGTATTGGGTGTTTCTATAATTGAAAAAATAGAGTCACCACATGAATATTTATCAAGTCCTGGGTTATCTATATTGCTTGTTATATAAGAAACTCCATATATATTAGTATCAAAAATTATATCTGAATTGTAATAAAATACTTCTTCAAATTTTTTATTAAACGTATTTATAACTTTCTTAATTTCACCATATGTTCCATATAATGTTATATCATAATCTGAATCTAGTTTTGTAGATCCAACACTCAAAGAAATTACTTGTGTGTTTTGTAAAATTGCTGAATTCAATGTATCTACTATTATTTTTCTAAAATACCAAAAAATATATTTTATATATATAACTAATAGTTCAAAATCCTCTTTTACAAAATTATTTTCTGTAATTGGTTTATCATTGAAAAAATTATATATACTTGTACATTCATCTTTATGTTTATTAAAATAAGATTTAACATAGTGTATGTTTAAATCTTTTATATTTTTCCACGTAAACCTGTTTACACCACCTAATAAAAAGTATTTATTATTTTTTTTAACAATTAAATTATACATTTCAAAATTTCCTATAAAAAATTCTATTATATATACAAAATTCTTGTTTTTAAAATATGGGGTATTTACACCATTTATGTAATTTAATTTACATGTCGATCCAGACATTCTTCTGTCTAGATCAGGAACAGTAAGTGTATTTTTTTTTATATATTTATTATATAATTTTGGTGATATTTTTTCTATACCAGATATTACACATTCCTTGACAGAACACGAACAACAATCACTAAAAACATATGTAAACATAATATCTAAAAATAGTTTATCCATATTATATAATATAGAGAAATAAATTATTTTATTCCTTTTTTTTTCTAGTTCTTCTTTTTTTTGTATCTTTGACTGGTTCTATTTCTAATTCTTCTATTATAGTTTCTAACATTTCACTATTTGTTTTATGTTCTTGTTCAGAATTCGTAAATAGGGTTTTTGAAATATCCGTTTTATTATATTCATCTGTATTAATATCTTGTTCTTTCGTTTCTTCATATTCTCTTGTCTCTTCAATTTCCTTTTCTCTTGTCTCTTCATTAACTTCTTCATTATTTTCTTCTTCTTTCTCTTCCTCCTTCTCTTCATCTTCCTCCTTCTCTTCATCTTCCTCCTTCTCTTCATCTTCCTCTTCCTCTTCTTCTTCCTCTTCATCTTCTTCTTCCTCTTCCTCTTCCTCTTCCTCTTCCTCTTCATTTTCAACTTTTTTATTATTTTCTTCATCAGCTTTTTTATTTATAGAACTATTTTCTATAGTATCTTTCTTTAATTTTTTTTGATCATTTGCCGTAAAATGATAAAAGACAGATAATAATAAATCTATACTAATCAAATACATTATAAGTTTATTAAATATTACTATATAGTCTGGATTGTAGAATAAGATATAAATATATATAAGACAATATATCAATAAACCAATACCTATTGAATATACAGGGATATCAGAATTTAAACACAAGTGTAAATTTTTTAATGAAAATTGAGATAATAGAAACATAATAATAAAATTAAACAAATTAAATATATTACTTAAACGCTATTTATTAATGCATCGTGTTTATTTTAATAATATAATAATATATTATTAAAACAATTAAAAGATTCGCTCATATTCAATGACTAATTTTACAGTGATGGAATGTGTCACAAATGAATTTTAATATATTTTCTTCACTTCTTTCAATATCTGGAAAGGTTCTAACTATTTTACCATGTTGATCGAAAAATTTCAAAGTTGGATAATATTTATAATCTAATTGTTTCTTCAATAATGGTGACATATTTTTATCTTCTATTTTTGCGCATATAAAACTATTACCTAATTTAGTACATATTTTTTCGTACAAAGGTTTGAACACTGTACAATGGCCACAAAAATCAGCGTAAATCAAGATCATTCCTAATTTATTGTTATTCCCCTTTATATACAAATGATCATTTCTAATAATAAAGTCACTTGTGGATAATTCGATTGACATTTATATATAATATATGGAAATTATTTTTTTTAAATTATTAATAACTTATCATAAATAAAACTTTTATAAATTATTAATAATATCTAAAATTAGGTAATTAAATTGCACCAATGTTCAGTGAATCAACTTGATGAACATATATAATTGCAATTTTCTAAAATACATAATTTTCAGAAATATTTATACTGTTTGTCATTTTTTATTAAAAACCTTGTTGTATTTAAATTAATAACTTCCAATTTCTAATTGTCTTCTGATTGGTTGTACTTCGTATGAACTTTGCATCCATGGTCCGGTATCAACTTTAGGAATTGGTACTACACTTCTTAAATCATAGTTTGGTATTTTGTTACTAGAGCTTATAGTATCAATACCAATATGGTATCCTGAAATTAAGAAATTCTTTTCTTTTAATAAATCTGCAATTGGATTACCTTTTACAAATTCATTTTCTTTAGAGTAATTTGGAAGCAATTCTTCAGTTTTTAATTGTGGTTTGTCTTTCAAAACATTTTCATAAGGATTCGCTACAGGAGCCTGTGTGAAGTTTTGTTGTTCAGTTGGTTGTTGAGTTGTTAATGGAACAGCCGGAACATTTGTAATATCTGTGTTTTCTAATTTTTCTTTAGTAAACGATTCAGTGGTAGGTTTAAGAAAATATAAAAATACAAATACTATAACCAATACTATAAGAATTTTTACTAATTGATTGTTTTTAATATAATTCACAATACTATCCATTTTATAGTATATAAAAATAAAAATAAAAAATTAAAATAAATTAATTTAAAATTAACTATATAATTTTAAATTATGGACGAAGATGATTATTACTTTAGTGAAGATGATGACCCTACAGATACAGAAGAAAACAACGATGATCAGAAAATGAATTATATAAATATACAATATGAAAAAACTAATTATATTCATACGGAATTATGTTATATATTACCCATTTTTAACTCTATAACAAAAACGGATTTTTATAATTATATTTTTTTTTACAATCCAAAAAACATATGTGTTACAAAAAATCATAAATATATAGATGAAATAAATGATTTTTATAATATATTAAACAAATATTACGATATAAATTATGAAAAGATTTATATGATATATATGATGATTATAAAACACAAAAAATTATAATTACGCGTTTATTTAATTTATATATAATTATAAAGTTAATTATATAAATGGACAATTTAAAAAAAATAGAAATAAATAAATTCAATATGAAAAATTTACAAGATGACGCTACTATATTAGTAATAGGAAGAAGAAGAACTGGAAAATCATGGTTAGTGAGAGATATATTTTATCATAGACAATATATACCGTGTGGTATAGTTTTTAGTTCTACAGAAGGTGTTTCTAAGTTTTTTAGTTATTTTATTCCTGATATTTTTATACATGCAAAGTATAACCCAGATATTATAGAATCAATATTAATTAAACAATTAGAAAAAATTACTAAAGCGAAAAATAATGGAATATCCGAATCAGGTAAATGTCGGGATAATAATTTATTCGTTGTTTTGGATGATATGTTACATGAAGCAGCACAGTGGAAAAAAGATCAAACTATGCAAAATATATTCTTTAATGGTAGACATTTTAATATCTTTTTTGTATTAACTATGCAATATTCTCAATCAATTCCACCAGCACTAAGATCTAATATAGATTATGTTTTTATCTTTAATGAACCAAATATAGATACTAGAAGAAAATTATATCAATCATATGGTGGTATGATACCTACTTTTAATGAATTTTGTAATATATTAGATTCTACTACACAAAATAACGAATGCTTAGTTATAAAAACCACTGGAAATGGTATGCATGAACAAGTGTTTTATTATAAAGCAAAAGAAAGAAAAAACTTTAGAGTGGGAAGTAAAGAATTTTGGAAATACTCTGATAAAAATTACAATATAAATAAACAATACAATGATACAAAAGATAAAAAACAATATTTAGATATGAAAAAGAAATTTGGAAATAATAATACAGTAAAAGTACTAGTATCTAAATCTGGTATAAAAGACATAGTTGATAATTAAATATTACACAGTTCTTTACATCTAGATGATGAACAATAATTTATATTTTGATTTGATTTGTATAATTTTTTTTTATATATATCAAAATCAGGTTTAGAAAATAAAAAATGTTTTTTATAAAATTTAACAACTATATTAAATCCACTGTTATTCTTAAATCCTGTGTCTGTATAATATTTCAAAACCCCTGCGTGAGTTATTACTAATATATTCTTATTAAATGAAGTAAATCCAGGTGTATATAAATATATCCATGAAATAAAATTTTTTATATTTCCAGGACTTTTTCTATCATGTTCTTCTATAAATTTAAATTCAAAACGATCTAAAATACCTAGATCTTGTAAGTATTTTTTTTGATACTCTAATGATTTCATGGAATAATTTGGTATAGTATTGATTCTTTCTATACTTTCTTTACTGTATATATTATCAGAACCTTCATCTATTTCTCTTAAATACGGTAATACATATATTTTTTTATTGTAGTTTATTGCTTTGGCCATAAAGTAAGCCGTTTCCATACTTCTTAAAAGACCAGAACAATATATTATATCATAATCGTATATAAAATTTTTAGCATTATTGTAACTTTCTTCTACACCAATATCTGATAAAATAGAATCTTTAAAATATATGTTTCTGTCATTTTTTTTACCTATTTTTATAAGTGTATTTAATATATTATGGCAACCAACACCATGTCTAAGAAATGTAAATTTTAATTTATATTCGTCCATATATATATACAATATATTTTATTTTAATGGTTTTCTACAAGTTTTCATACCTGATGAACATCCAGCTTTATACATTTTAAGATCTTCTACTACGCTTTCAAATGTCGGTGTTGGTTTTGTATAACATATTTTTTGTGATTTTTCTCTTAACATATCCCATAATTTAGAATCTGGCATATTTTTATTTTTTAATTTTATATATTCTTTTTTTAATGCCTTTCTTTCTTGTTTTCTAAGTTTATTATTTACTAATTCTTTAAGATCATATACAAATTTAACAAGACCATATTCCGGTAATAAAAAATAATCATTTATATTCAATTTGTCGTAAAATATAGAATAACTTGCTCTACAATATTTACAACATAAAACATTACCTATAGATTTGAAAAATTTTTTATAATGTATGTTTTTTATATTTTTAGGAGTTTCATTCAAATCATACCCAAAAGCAACAAAAAACATAAATCTCCATCCTGGAGGACCAAAGGCTGTTGTATTCATTTAATTTAAAATATATAAATAAAATATATTTATTATATTTATGTTATTATTACTTGCTGATATAATTTATGTATTTCATATATTTATAATATTATTTGTTATTTTAGCACCATTTTCAAACTATTCTCCAATATTACTTTTACATGTTACTGGTTGTATATCACTCCTCATACATTGGTATGCTAATAATAATATGTGTAGTTTGACATTAATAGAATCAAAACTTAGAGGCATAGAAGAATATGAAAGTTTCTCACATAAATTTATAGCCCCAATATATGATATTTCAAAAACTTCTTGGTCAAAAATATGTTATGTAATAACATTAACAGTATTTACTATATCATTATATAAACTAATAAATCACACAAATTGGATTAATATGTTACAATGTTTTGGAAATATATATAACGATATAAATATGTCATATTTTACTAAAATATATGAATACTTAAAATGTATTCAAATTTTATTCTTATGGAATATATAAAAAAATGAATTTAAAAATATTTATTATTATATCATATGAATAAGTTTTTATACACATTTACAAAAATGCAGTGTGATAAAAAGACTGAAGAACAAATAACTGAAGAACAAACAGTTGAAGAACAAACAGTTGAAGAACAAGTAATTGAAGAACAAGTAATTGAAGAACAAACAGTTGAAGAACAAGTAATTGAAGAACAAACAGTTGAAGAACAAGTAACTGAAGAACAAACAGTTGAAGAACAAGTAATTGAAGAACAAGTAATTAAATATAAAAATTTTGTAGATTTCGTGAAATACAATGACAAAGATGCTTTAGATAACGAAAAATTTGTAATAAAAAATGAAAATTTATATTTGAATTCTAATAAAAACACTATTGATTATGGCTTGATAGTGGAAAAATCAAAAGAACATACTACAATAGTGTGTCAATCTCAAATAAAAATAGAGGAAATAAATGATATAAATTTGTTCGCAAATAATCACAAGCAAATTTATAAAAATAATGAATATGAACGTGTTGAATATTGTGAAGATGGTACTATAATTCGTATGTATTATTATAAAAACAAGTGGTATACGTCTACAACAAGATGTATAGACGCAAGAGACGCAAAATGGTCGTCTACAAAAACTTTTGATCAGATGTTTTACGAATCTTATGATAAACAAATCCAATTTGAAAATTTGAAGAAAAATGAAACATATTTTTTTATACTAAAACATCCTGAAAACAGATTAGTAGTTAAACACAAAAAACCGGAAATAGTATATATTTATAGTATAAATAATGAAAGTAATATAGTAGATTTTTCGAAACCAGAAACATTAGAATATATGTCATCACCACAGATTATAGGATATCTTGATATTTCATACATAGAAAGTGTAAAATGCAATGACAAAAGAGGTATTATGATATACGAAAGAAATGATGATAAATCAAATTTTAAAATATATAAATACGATTTTGAAGAGTACAAATATGTACACCATATAAGAGGTAATGTACCAAATATATTTTATAGGTATATAGAATTATTGAATGACCAAGACAAATTAAATGCTTTAATATATTATTATAACGAATACAATTTTGCGTATTTACAAAATGAAATAGTTAAATTTGCAAATTTCATTTTTAAATTATATGTAAATTCACACATATTAAAAAAAATAAACATAGAAAAAACTAATAAATATAACAATATATTAAAAATGATTCACTATAAATATTTAAATAGAGCAGAGAAGAAACCAATCGGATTTGTTGATGTATTGAATTCTGTATATTCTCTTTATCCACATGTATTAGCTAAATTTTTAGACATAAAGAAAAATCTATTTAAAAATTAAAAACAATAATACACATATAATATAAGTATGAACAATAAAATAATTAATATAATAAAATATGTTTCAGATAATTTAGGAAAGGGTTACAATGAAAATATATATCAAGAAGGTATATGTACAGAACTTAGAAATAACAATATACAATATTCAAAAGAACAAATCATAAACATATATTTAAAAGAAATAAATATAGGTTATACTAGATGTGATATTTTAATAGATAATAAATATATAGTAGAATGCAAAGCAACATCAACATGTTTAAATGAAAACAATTTTCCACAATTAATTATATATATGCGAGAATTAGATTTAGAATATGGTATATTAATTAATTTCAATACATCTCCATCAAAATCATTAATCGAATATTATTGTTTTTACAACGATAAAAAAAATAAAAAATTTTATGTTATTTCTGATAATTTAACTAAAAAATATACATTAAATAATTTAGCATGCATTATAAAAGACGATTTTGATCATAATCTATACTTTCATTTTTTAAACAGTAATGATTCTAAATCTAAAAGTTAAAGATACAAATCCTGCATAATTTATAGATGAATATGATATTTGACCACTGTTATCAATATTAAAACTTAAACCAAGGTCATCACCTACATAATTACTAACAAGTTCCCAAGATGTATTTTTATTAACACCTCTAATATTATAATTAGTATACATATTTGTATCAGCTATTAAATTAGCTACTAAATATATATCGAACCCATATACTCCACTATCAAAAGATATGTTAGATATATTTTGAGTAGTGTTATTTGTCGCATTAAACGTTTTTGGACTGTATACATCATATTGATTAGGTTTTATATTAATATTATTAATATATACGTTTCCTCCGAAATAAGAATCTTTATATACACCAACACCACCATATACAGTCATAGCTCCACCAGATGTTACACTTGATGAATTTTGAGTATCTGTAATAGTTATACCTCCATAACTAATCAATGCACCAGTAGTCATATTATTTGAATGTTCAGTTGATAAACAATATAATTTTGATATTTTCAAATCTGAATACCCATTTAAAGATATATTATCTGTAGGATTTAATGATAAACTTCCAAATTCGAATATGTTATTTATTTCATTAAAAAACAATCCTATATATGATTTTTTATATAAATACAAGACGTCACCTATACTCGGATTTTGAGAGGTCCAAATTGATGACAAAGTTGCTATTTTAGTAGTACCATCATATCCTGTAATTTGTCTTACTTGATTTGCACTAAATCCTGATGAAACTTTAATCCACCAACCGTTATAATAACTATTTGTATTATTTGCCGAACTACTCAATTTTACTTCATTAGATGCAATGCCAGTTTGTAAGGGTATAGAATCTATAAAAGAAATATCATCAGAAACTACATCACCGTATCCAGAATCATTGTCAACTTGATATCTTTGTATATTTATACCAGCATCTTTTGTACCACTTGGTCCAGAATTAAGTAACAATATATTATCAAGTAATGAAACCGTATTTGAATTTATAGTAGTAGTAGTACCACTAACATATAAATTACCATTTATTGTAGTATTTCCTAATACATTTAAATTTTCATTTATTCCTACACCACCATTTACAATTAAAGATCCAGTAGAAACACTATTACTAGATGTAGTAGAAAAAATTTTAATATCGTTATAAGAATTCAATTGTTTATATATGTTCATTCCTCCATACACAATCAAACAAGAATTAGATGTACTATTAATTGTTATATTTCCATTAAATGAATTTTCAGAATTATAAAACGTAATATTTCCTGTATTATATGAAATTTGATAACATTTTTGTAAAAAATCACCATTTGTATCATATCTCTCTACTGAAAAATCATTAGATGAGGTATCAAGATTTATAGAAAATGATCTTATATTTAATGGATCATTTAATTGTATTGCTATATTATTATTAGAATTGTATATACTTTTACCATACATATATGATGACCCACCTATATAAATATCTTTTCCCACACTACAACCCCCTTTAATAGTCATAGCTCCTCCGTTTGATACATTTGATGAATTTGCACTATTATTTATACCTAACCCACCATAACAAATAATAGATCCAGATGAGGAATTTGTAGATAATTCCGTATCTACTATTGTTATATATTTTCCAAAATATGTATTTTTATTAACACTTAAACCACCATTTATAGTTAACGCACCACCTGATGTAACACTTGTTGAATTCGATGTATTGTTTATACTTATACCACCATAACTAACAATTGCACCCGTGGTAGAATTACTAGAAGATAATGTAGAATTAATTATCAAATTATATATATCTAACCCTGATGAATATATATTGCCTCCAACATATAAATTTTTTAATATACTTGTACCACCATCAATTGTTAATGCTCCTCCACTAGTATTACTTGATGCGTTTTCTGTACTTTTTATATATATTTGATTATTTGAAAGCAATGAATCGACAGTAGTGTTTACAGCTTGGAAATCTCCATTTACATAAAGTGATATATTAGAATTAGTTGTATTTATACCTATACTACCAGAATTGTAATATATATTTCCTATTGTGTATTGCGAAGTTATAATTTTAGTTATATCACTAGATGTTAACTGGTTTGTTATAACATTTTGTGTATTTATAGACGTGGATGTAAAATTAGTTACATGTATAGATGTTGATGTAATATTTGTATTTATCATATTTGTATTTACCATATTAGTTGTAGTTATATTTGAAATATTTCCATTTGTTATATTGGCATTAGATGATAACAGCGACGATGATGTTATATTTGATACATTTATGGATGATGATGTAATGTTTTGTGTATATATATTTGTAAATGTAGAATTTGTACATAATAAATTATTATTTATTAGTGTACCAGTACTGAGTTGCAATATATTAGCATTTGATGTAAATAAATTTTCAATTGTGGCATTTGTACATTTTAAATCACCATTTATATCTAAATACTTAGACGGCGTAGAAGTATTTATACCTATATTTCCATTTGTAGATATAAATAAAACACCATTTGTATTATAATTTATCTCTAAAATACTGTTAAAATTTTTAAAAGATGTATAATTATCATCTTGATTTTTTAACACGAATGGCGTCTGTGACAAAACAAGAGATGACGATGATATATTATATTGATTATTTGCTTTATATATTTCATTATTCACATTAAAATCACTATTAATATATAAATTACCAATTGTAGAAGATATTACAGCTAAATCTCCATTAATATCAAGTGATTTTGTAGGTGATGTTGTATTTATACCTATATTACCATTTGTAGTAATTATGTTAGCAATAGTACAATTAGAAACATATAAATTTTCACCAATATATACTGATTTTTTAATACTTGCTCCTCCATTTATAGTCAATGCACCTCCTGATGTAACACTTGTTGAATCTGATGTATTGTTTATACTCATACCACCATAACTAACAAGTGCACCTGTAGTTGAATTAGTACTTGATTTTGTATAATTTATATACGCATATGTATCATTTATATCTATATTTATATCTACACCATTTGGTGCTAATGTTATTCTTTTATTTGAAACAGAATCTATTTTTATTCTGTCATTTGATATACCTTTCAAGACAAATGTAGAAAAGGACGAATCTTGGTTAATATCACCACCAATATAGATATTTTTATTTATACTCACACCACCGCTTAAATTCAAACATCCACCGCCAGTTGAACTTGTAGAATTGTTTGTATTTGCAATACCTACTCCACCTGTTACAACTAATGCACCAGATACTGGTGTTATCGAATCAGATGTATCATATATTACGACATTGCCATTTTGAATATTTAAAGTGTTATCTACAAGAATGCCTTTTAATTTTATATTAGACATATTAATATTAATAATTATTTTTTTTTTTTATACTTTACAAATTCGTATAATTTTTATTAATATTATATTTGTAAAAATAAATGCCAAATCCTGTGTTTATATATAGTAGCTATTGTAAATATTGTAATATATTCTTAGATATCATACAAAAAAATAACGTATATAATAATTTTGATCGTATATTGATAGACAAAGTAAATGGCACAAGACCAGAAATATTCTATGAAATACAGAAAAAATTAAATTACAAAATAAATGAAGTACCAACAATAATTTTTGAATCATCTGATACAAATTCTGAAGTTTATGTTTTATCTGGTAAAGATGCATTTTTATGGCTAGACGATTACATTTCACAATTATACAAGTTACCAGAACCACAAAAAGAAATTCAAAAACCTATAAATCCAGTATCTGTAATTAAATCAACACATGACAAATACACACATTTAAATCAAGATCCTATTACTATTGGGTATCAAGAGTCTTTTAAAAATACTATAAAAATTAGTTCAGAATCAGACGATTCCAAAAAAAATATAAACTTAGATAAAAAATATGAAGAAATACTTGCAGAAAGAAATGCATTATTAGAAAAACCAAAAGAACCAAAAAATATAGATTTTAAAACTGGCAAAATAGAATATTAATTTACTTAATATTATATATGATATCATTACAAATAATTTTATTTATACTTTTTGGCATAATTTGTATACTTTACTTTTATATAAATAATCAAAAAGAAAACTTGTCAAATATAAAGGCGTATAATTCATTTAATTTTTTGTTTAACAAGCCAGACTCGAGTTCTGATATTTATATAATAAATAATAAAAAAATACCTAATTATAATAAATCCTTTGTAAAAATAAATGATTACAAACATATAACAGATTTATTATCAGATAAATTAACTAAATATTTAAATGTATTATTACAAAAAGAAATACAGATTAAAAATATTTATAATATTTATCAAAAATCAATTGATAAATACAACACAGAATATATTTTTAATGTATTTATTGAAAATTTAAATTCGGTTAAATACGTATTATTATACTTGAATTATAATAAACAAATAAATGATATAATTATTTATAATATTAAAAAATTAAGTAATATACAAAAATATAAAGAATATAATAATATAGATAATCAATATATAATAAACAACACATTAAATCTAATGTACCCTTTTAAAACATTATAATCAAATAGTGTTAAATACTAATCTTTGTCTATCATTTGTGCCACAATCTACAAATGTTCTATCTAATGTTAAGCATTGGTTCGTACCTGTATTTTTAATATAATCACCACTTTGTTCAAATAATTGTTTACTATCTGCTTTATCACATGCTGTAAAATTTAATACACCATTGTTATTTTTCATGCAATTTTCAGAATTTACATTCTTTATAAGACCATCTTCACGTGTCCATTCTAAACTTTTATTTCTCATTTTACATGATCCATCTTGTGTTTCACCAAAACATCTACCAGCCATTAGATTATTAAAAGCTATAACATATCCTTGTTTAGGTCGTGTAAGTCTACCACCAGGTGTATAATTTTTATTTACCCATTGCTGACTATCTAAGCCTTCACAAACTCTTAAAAATGGTTTACTATCAGTTTCACCTTGTTCTAAACATTCATTTCTTTCTAAGAATTTTATATATTTACCATCGTACGACCATTTCTGCAATGAATCGCTTTTAAAATCTACAATATAAGGATGACCAAGAGAGGTATTTAACATTTTTCCTTTTTTATTTATAAATATACCATTACTAAAACTAAATTTTTGATTGTCGTCTGATGTATTACATGTATCAAATTTCAATTGATTATCTTGTGATGATAAACACATATTAGATCTAATATTTTGTAAATTGAAAAAATCTTGAGTTGTAGTGGTATTTGTTGGTGCTAGTGTAGTCGTTGTCGTAGTTATTGGTGCTATCGTAGTAGTAGTTGTTGTTGGTGCTATCGTAGTAGTAGTTGTTGTTGGTGCTATCGTAGTAGTTGTTGTTGGTGCTATTGTAGTAGTTGTTGTTGTTGGTGCTATCGTTGTTGTTGGTGCTATCGTTGTTGTTGGTGCTATCGTTGTTGTTGGTGCTATCGTTGTTGTTGGTGCTATCGTAGTTGTTGGTGTTATAGTAGTTTTAGAAGTTTTAACTAAAAATTTTTTAACAGGTTCACTAGAAGTGGTAATTACTGGTTTCTTAGGTAAAATACGATCTTTAAAAACAATAAGAAGTATTACAGAAATACAACATGATAATCCAATAAAAGATAACAATATTAATATCATATATTCCATATTTCTATTAATTTTATAAATAAAAAATAATTATTATATTTATAAATAAATAAATGTACGATCTAGAAAAATTATTAATAGGGTTAAGTTCTTTGGAATTAATACCATTTTTTTTAGCATTTATTTTAAAAATCAATTATGGAGCAACTGACATTGGTAAAAAACATCAAGAATTAAATGCAAATTATCATCTTGCTTACATAAGTTGGTTTAGTTTTGATATACTTGTTATATATTATATTTACATATTGCACAAATCAAATATAAAAAACAAGTATGTATTTATAGCTGTTATTTTGGCATTGGCGTATTTATCTGTATATCCATTCTTGCAAATCGGAAATGCCATTTTTACATTTACATTTAAAAACGGCCCATTTATAAAAAATTATAAAAAAGATTATCTATTTTTGGATACTATAGAAAAAAATTATGAAATTGTTAAAAAAGAATTTGTAGAAAATAAAATTACATCAGCATGTCTACATGACGATATAGTAGGATTCCAAATATCTACTGGTAATAAAGATAATTGTTGGAGATCAATAATTTTAAAAAAAACAGGAAAATTAATTAATAATATAAAATTCCCAAAAGTTAGTAAATTATTAGAAAATCCACTTATACATAATGCAATGTTTTCTATTTTAGACGGTGGTGTAAATATTCCCCCACATACAGGGTATTATAAAGGATATTTGAGATACCATATAGGTATAGATATACCTAGTGAAAATGGAAAATCACCTTTTATTATTTGTGGAAATGAAAAATATTTTTGGAAAAATGGAGAAGGTGTTTTATTTGACGACATGTTTCTACATTATGTTGAAAATCCAACATCAAAATCAAGAGTAGTATTATATTTAGATATTTTAAGGGTAGACATCCCTGTATTTTTAGAGCCAATATACAATATCTTCAATAAATATATAGAGACACACCCTACAGTTTCTACATTAGTACAAAATTCACATCAACTAATTAAAAACGAATAGTTACACCATTAGCATATGTTAATTCAATTATTTCATTTTTATAAAAATTGAAAATAAAATAATTTAAATAGAATACCAAACAAACATGTCTAAAAAAACAATTGAAGAAACGTATCAAAAATTAAGCCAAAAAGACCATGTACTACAAAGACCAGGAATGTACATTGGAAGTACTGACCAGCAAAATGAAGAATTGTGGGTTTTCAATAATCAAAATAATAAAATAGAAAAAAAAATAATCAAATATACACCAGGATTTATTAAAATTTTTGATGAAATATTAACAAATGCAACTGACCACGCAAGTAGAGACGATAGTGTCAATTTAATAAAAGTGACATATGATAAAGAATCAGGAGAAATTTCTGTATGGAACAATGGAAAAGGAATACCGATAGTCGTCCATAAAGAACATAATATATATATTCCAGAACTTATTTTTGGTCATCTTTTATCCGGGTCTAATTACAATGATTCGGATGAAAGAACTGGAGCGGGAACAAATGGTTTAGGTTCGAAATGCACAAATTTATTTTCTAAAATATTTACTGTTGAAACAGTAGATTCAGAACAAAAACTTAAATTCGTACAAACACACTCTAATAACATGAGTGAAAAAACAAAAGCAAAAATTACAAAGTATTCTAATAAAAGTTATACTAAAATAACATTTGTACCAGATTACAAAAGATTTAATATGAATTGTCTCGATGACGATACGATTTCTTTACTTAGCAAAAGAGTATTAGATTGTATCGCATGTACAAGACAAAATGTAAAAATATATTTAAATGATGTAGAATTAAAAGGTAAAGGTATACAAGACTATGCTAAATATTTTTTCGATGACAATGTTAAGAAAATTTATGATAATAATAATAATGATAAATTTTTCTGGGAATGGGTTGTTATACCATATACAGAATTTCAACAAGTATCTTTTGTAAATGGAAATTGTACATATTTAGGAGGAAAACACATAGATTATTTAGTATCTTATCAGATAGTTAATAAATTAAAAAATTACATTGAAACAAAAAAAAAAATAAAAGACATAAAACCATCTTTTATAAAAGATAAATTATTCATATTTTTACGTTCAACTATTAAAAATCCAACATTTAGTAGTCAAACCAAAGAACAACTTACAACACAAGTAAAAGATTTTGGTTGTAAAATAGAAATATCTGATAAATTTATTGAAAAATTGTATAAATCAAGTATTGTAGATGAAATAGTTGAATTATGCAAACTCAAAGAAGCTAAAGAAATTAAAGGTACAGATGGGAGAAAAACATCAAAATTATATATTCCAAAATTAGAGGATGCAATTTGGGCAGGAACATCTAAATCTGACTTATGTACGTTAATTCTTACAGAAGGTGATAGTGCAAAAACATTTGCAATGTGGGGTAGATCAATGTTAGAAAAAGGAGTTGAAAAATATGGTATTTATAGTTTGCGTGGAAAAGTAATGAACATAAGAGATGCTACAAATACACAATTAATGAATAATGAAGAGATTAATAATTTGAAACAAATCATTGGATTAAAACATGATAAATTATATTCCGATGTATCTGAATTACGATATGGGAAAATATTAATTTTAACAGATGCTGATTTAGATGGGTCACATATAAAATGCTTAATTGTGAATTTATTTCATGTTTGGTGGCCTAATATATTAAAACTAAATTATATACAAACATTAAGAACACCAATTGTTGTTATAACAAAAGGAAAAAATAAAAAAGAATTTTACACTGAAGGTGATTATAACAAATGGAAAGCTGAAAATAATCAAAATAATTGGAGTGTCAAATATTATAAAGGGTTAGGTACATCTTCAAAACAAGATGCTCAAAATATTTTTTTACAATTTAACAATCTTCGAATAGATTATTATTACAATGATGACAAATGTGATAATGCTATAGTACTAGCATTTGAAAAAGATAAAAATATAAAATCAAAAAATACTGTCAAATTAACAGATCAAAGAAAAGAATGGTTACAGACATATAATAAAAATATATATATAGATTCAAGTGTAAATAAAATTTCATATAAAGATTTAATTGATAAAGAACTTATACATTTTTCTATATACGATAATATGAGATCTATACCAAATATGATTGATGGTCTGAAACCATCACAAAGAAAAATAATGCATTACATGATAGAAAAAGGAAGTACTACAAAAGAAATAAAGGTTGCACAATTATCAGGGTATGTTTCAGCAGAAACTAATTATCACCATGGTGAAGCTTCTTTACAACAGGCTATCATAAGTTTAGCACAAAATTTTGTAGGAACGAATAATCTTAGTTTTTTAATGCCTCTTGGTAATTTTGGTTCAAGATATACAGCAGGGGACGCAGCAAGCCCAAGATATATTTTTACAAAATTATCATCGTATACCCCTTTAATTTTTGACAATAGAGACAAACCACTTTTAGACTATATAATAGATGATGGAGACAAAGTTGAACCAGAATATTTCGTTCCTATAATACCTACAGTTCTTGTAAATGGAGTAGTAGGTATAGGCACTGGATATAGTACAAATATACCACCTTTTAACCCCGTTGATATTATAAAAAATATATATAACTTTTTAGACAACAAACCATTTCAAAAAATAAAACCATATTTTAAAGGATTTAATGGAACTATTGAAATTAATGATTTTGATAATAAATATGTATGCAAAGGTGTTTATAAAAGAATTGGTCCAACAACTATCCAAATAACTGAATTACCAGTTGGAACATGGATTACAGGATATAAACAATTTTTAGAATCAATGATTGAAAGCAACAATGATAAAAAAAATAACACAATTGTATTAAAAGATGTTGTAAATAAAACAAAAGATGACTCGAATGGAATATTGATAGAGATAGAATTCAAAAATAAAGATGACATTGATAAAATGATTAATAATGAAACTTTTGAGAAAGAAATGAAGCTTACAAAACAAATAAGCATTAATAATATGTGTTTATTTAATAACAAAAGCATATTAGTAAAATACGATACAATAGATGATATACTTACTGAATTTTGTAACATTAGGTTAAATTTTTATAAAAAAAGAAAAGAGTATATTTTAAAATTGTTAGAAGAAGAATTAAAAATACTGAAATCAAAGATGAAATTTATAAATGATTATATGAATGATATTATTATAATACATAAAAAATCAAAAAGTGAAATACTTAAACAATTAGATGATAAACAATATCACAAAGTAGATAATACATATGATTATCTAATCAGATTGCCGATTGTATCATTATCAAAGGATAAAATAGAGGAATTGCAAAATATAATAGATTCAAAAACCATAGAATATAAAGATTTGAAATCAAAAGATATAAAGACTATGTGGAAAGATGATCTTGAAAAATTAAAAAAAATTATCCAATAAATAATATAGATGAACTTATAAGACTTGATAAAACAACTATTAATATAGATACTATGATATAATTAAAGTACGCAGTAAAAAAATCAATTCCTTTATTTTCAGCTTGTTCTTTAACAGTTACTTTTTCTTCGATTGGATTTTTTATTTCACTTATATTAGTAAGGTCTGCTACGCATTTTGCAACTAATGTTTGTACAAGTTTTTGTGAAATGTTATCAAATGATACAATTCTATCTTTTGGGTCTAACCCCGTACAATCTATATCTATTTTACCAAATTCTAAACGCTGATCATTGTATGTTTTATTCATACAATCGGAAATATTTGATATATTTAATTTGGATTCAATCTCGTTTCGAATATTAGTTACAGCGGTATTTTCTGTATTTGTCAAAATTGCAGATGGTAAACCACCAAGAGAAGCCTTAAGATTTTTATCTACACTTGTTTTAAATTCATTAAGTAATTCTGATTCATTTTTGTTATTTTGTATACACGAAAAATTTACATTTACATCAGCTGTTTGTGATATATTTGAAAAATTTGTTTTACATCCTTTTATTTTAATATCACTAAAAGACATATTTTGTATATTTTTTGATTCGGAACTACATTTAGATGTATTTGACATAACAACATCTGATACAGATTTATTTACTATACCAACCACTGATGTATTTTTTGATTGTGCTGCACCCATATATTTATTCAAATAAAATAAAAATAATTATAAATACAAAAATAACATTATAGAACTTATACTTGAACTACATAATATTACTATTACTACTACAATTATTGTAATATTTGAAATTTTTGATGGCGCTATTGTGGTTGTTTGAATTTTAGTTTTATTTTTCTTTGCAACTTTGGTTGGGGCCTGCACTTGTGGTGAATCATTTTGTAATCGGTCATTTATTTTTTGAGAACATTGTTGTGATATATTTGAAAAATCAATGTCTGAATCAGACTGTATATCTTGAAACAACTGTGTACAACATAATATATTATTTACTACATTTTGTTGTGGTGTTTGTGGTTTTTGATCTTCTGTCCATTTTTTATTTGAATCTAGTGGATCACTTGTTGGTTTAATAGCATTGTAATCATTAATTATTTTATCTTTTGATTGTTGTGTTCTTGCACATCTTAAATTTAAATTACATACTGTATTTCCTGCAAATTGTTCATAACAATAAAAACCCCATGGGTCATACAGTTTGTTTTGATCGGCTGTATTTCCGCATTGCCAATTTGCCTCTGGTGTATTTACCAAATTTGTACCACATACCTTTTCCCACCTTGTCATAACTGGAAATACAGTATTCATAGATGATATTTTATTTTGCCAATCTGCATATACACCAGTTTTATTTTCCCAATCACTTAAAGCACTTTTCCATCTATTATAACTAGCTAAATTAGTAGAATAATCTTCAAGTCTTTTTTCATATACTCTTAAATTTTCTTCCATTAAATCAACGGCTTTTTGACATGCACATAAAGAAGATTCTGCTTTATTTTTTGGATTTGCACAATCTATTGGCATTTTTATTATTAATAAATAAAATTAAAATATAATTATAATATTTATATTATTATTATTATGAAAAATATTATTGTAATAAGTTTGTTTCTATTATTAATATCTTCATTTGGATTGTTTATATATGTATACAAAATAGAAAAATTAGAAAACACAGATATAGATCAAAATATTGTATATGCATTTATTAATGAAAAACTACCTTTTAGTTATATATATTATTTGAGAAAATTAAATGAAATTCATAATACAAATGATAAATACATTGATAAAAATTATTATAATAAATTAATTCAATACTTGACGAAAAAATAATATTATTTTAATTCATTACCGTTTTTGTGTTTTAATTGTTTTTTTGATATTCCTGTAATACTGTTAATAGCCATGAGAAGACTGTCAAAAACATCATCGCGCTTACTAATTGAATTTACATGTGGTAACCATATATCTCTTTGTTCTTTTGAAAAAATATTTTCTAAAAACCAATATCCATATTGTACACTTAACCATTTTCTTTGAGCGTATTTACCTTTTAATTTACATTCTATTTTTGGACCAGTGTAAGCTAATAATTTCTGAGAAGCTCTTACAAATCTTATAGTCGTAGACGTATCTTTATACAAGTCTACTAACTTTCCATAAAGAATATGACTAATAAATATCATTTTTTTATTACATGTAGGCTGTAATTCTATAATAATACTATTTAATTCTTTAAACACATTGTTTTTATCATACAAGTTCTGAATATAATTATTGAATTCTTTTGCTATATCTTGTAATAAATATTCATCAATATTTTTTTTTTTGAATGTATTAAAATTAGTTTTCTTTATATCTTTAGGAAAATGTGATTTACAAGTGTAAACAACACAGTCATCTTTCTTGAATTTCATGTTACATTTTCTATTACATAATTTATTATTTTTAAACACACCTTGACATTTATAATCTTCAGAATCTAAGACATTGTATACATTCCATAATAGAATTTCATATTTCGAATTCATTATACATAATGAAAAATTTTTTAACCCCGGGTCACATGTCATCGTAATCATTTTAATATTAATATACAAATTAATATTAAATTAAAAACTTTATTATATAATTATTATATTAAAGTTATTATGGATTTAATAATAGATTTTATACCAGTACCATATATATCTACTATATATTCGTTATGTAAAACTATTTATGAGAATGTAAATGGATTTTTAGAAAATAAAAAAATTATAAAAGATTTGATGATTAGAATAATATATTTGTTAAAAACCATAAATGACAATACTAATAAAAATTTCGAATCAAATATAAAAAAATATATAAATCTATTAGATATAGAATTAAATGATATAAATAATTATATAAACAAGTTAAATAAAAGAAATACAATAGTAAATTTTATATTAAATCAAAATATAACTGAAAATTTAGAAGATTACGAAAAAAAAATAAATACAATAATAACAGATTTACAGTTAGCATTAGCATTAAATACAAATTACAAAATTACAAATGATAAAAAAGAAATTATACCCGACACAAACAATTCAGATGATCGTGTTGATTTACAACTTTTACAATGTATGAAAACATCAGATGCTAATTATATTTGTGAAGAAATAGTAAAAGAAATTAAAGAAGAAAAATGCAAAAATACAAAAACATTAAAAAATATAATAGATAATTTAGAAATAAATAAAGATCCTAAAATATTAGAAATAATAAAACCTATATTATTAGAATTAAAACATAATAAAAAATACAATAGAGATTATATAAATTATAGATACAACAAATTTATAGAAGATACAGAATTAACAAAATTAAATATAAATAATATCAATATTATAAAAAGAAATAATAAAAATGATAAAAAATTTGATTTCGATTATAAAAAATTTTTACAAGATTCAGATGATTAACATTTTTTTTATTTATATATATATATATTAAAATGAATATATATCCTAAAAATAATTTTATTTTTATAGAATATTTTTTAAATCCTGTTGTATTAACTGATAAAAATGGAATAATTCAATACATCAATAAAAATGCTGAAAATTTATTAAATTACAATAGCAAAGAAGTCATAAATCAGCACATTAATATATTCTTACCTACATATCTTCGAGATAAACATGAAAATCATATTAAAAATTTTGATTCTAACAATAATTGTAGTGTTATGAATTATAACAGAAATGTATTTGCTAGAAAAAAAAATGGTGATATAATACAAATAGAAATAATACTTAATAGGATAGTTATAAAAAATACAGACTATATTTTAGCAAATATAATAGAAATTTCAAATACGTATATAAAACTAACACATTTTAAAATATTTTTTGATATTGGAAATGATATTTTTTGTATATTTACAAAAGAAGGTGTTTTAATACAATGTAATAATACATTTGCAAACATGTTACATACAACATCTGATGATATTGTTAAAAATAAACCAACATTATTTGAAATTTTCGATTATGAAGACAAAGAAAAAATTATAAATTTACTGGATATCATAAATACGAATAATAAAATAAACAATTATGAAATTAATCACAAAATAAATAATATATTCAAAAGATTAATATGGAATGCAGAAAGTAATAATAATCTTGTTTATGCAACTGCACAAGATGTAACTAAAAATGTCATTGACTCAAATATAATAAAAGAAAATGAAAAAATTTCATCACTTAATGAAAAAATAGCATTAATTGGTTCATGGAAAATGATAGGTAATAAAATATTGTTTAATGAAGGTAGTAAAAACATATTGAAAATACAATATAATGAATTGTCTATAGATGATTTTTGCTCATTTGTAAAATATTCTGACAAAGACATAAATGAAAGTTTAAAAGATTCATTAATAAATAATAATGAAAATGAATTAATGTTTAATTTCATAGACGAAAATAACGATATTGTATGGGTATATATGAAATGGATAATATTAAAAGATAAATTTAATCAACAAATAATAGTAGGTGTTTTTCAAGATAGAACTAAACAACTAATTATTGAAACTGAACTTATACACCAAAGAGATAAAGCCCACAGTATGCTTGAATTACGAAGTCAGTTTATAGCAAATATAAGTCATGAAATAAGAACACCTCTAAATGGTATCGTGGGAATGCTAACTTTATTACAACAATCAGATTTGACAGAATATCAAATAGAGATATTAGGACCATTAGAAGAATCTGTAGGTGTACTATTATCTCTTATAAATAACATATTAGACTTTTCTAAAATAGAATCTGGTAAAATGACAATTTACAAAGAATATGTAAATATAAGATCTATAATAGAATATGTCTTTAATATATTTACAACTCAATTTGAATCTAAAAAAATTATTAAATCAATATTCATAGATGATGACATACCTGAATTAATATACACTGATGAAATGAAATTAAAGCAAATATTAATGAATTTAATTGGTAACGCAATAAAATTCACTGAAGTGGGTAAAATATCATTAAATATATATAAACAATCCAATAATATATATTTTAGGCTGGACGATACAGGTATTGGTATTTCACAAGATAAATTACAAAATTTATTTACACCCTTTACACAGGCTGATTCGTCCATAACTAAAAATTATAGTGGATCAGGATTAGGTTTAACAATTACAAAAAATTTTATACAATTGTTAGACGGTGATATAACAATAACTTCAGAAGATAAAATAGGTACAAGTGTTACTTTTTATTTACCTATTAACGATGATATTGTATTATATAAAAAAAGTACTAAAACTGCTGTAATAGTAGAAGATAATAAAATAAATCAATTTGTTATAATAAAAATGATAGAGAAAAAATTAAAAGACGAAATAGATAATATAATAGTATGTGAAAATGGTCAAAATGCAATAGAACAAATTCCTGGATTAAATCCTATTATTATTTATATGGACATACATATGCCAATAATGAACGGTTTGGATTGTTCTATTAAATTACGTGAAATGGGAATAACAACACCTATAATATGCATAACAGCAAACACAACATCATCTATGAATGAAAAAATAAGATCAGCAGGTGTAAATGACATTATATGGAAACCTGTAAATATGGATGAATTTTATTCAAAAACAAAATACGCATTGAATTCTATTAAAAAACAAATTACGCATTAAAATGGTAATGTATTAGATGATTTTTTTAATTTTCTATTATAAAAATACATTTTCCCAGACTTATTTGTGTAATCAACCCACCCATTTATTGTCCATGATTTAACTTTTGTTTTTTGATTGAAATAAAAACTTCCATTTTTTTTATCTGTATATTTATACCAATCTTTCCATATTTTTTTTATATTTTCTTTAGCTAATAATTTAGGATTGATAGTTACCAGTTGTGTTACTGCATTATTAGTATTCTGATTTTTCAATACACTTGCTACAGTAGTTTGTATTTTATCACTATTACCCTGTACTTTAGAAATAGGTTTTATAGTAGGTGTTAGAACCATTGTAGTAGGTGCTACCGTAGTAGTAATAGGTGCTACTGTAGTAGTAGGTGCTATTGTAGTAGTAGGTGCTATTGTAGTAGTAGGTGCTATTGTAGTAGTAGGTGCTATTGTAGTAGTAGTAGTATTAGGTAATAATGTAGTAGTAGTAGTAGTAGTAGTAGGTATCATGGTTGTACCAGGTACCCTAGTAGTAATAATAGGTTCTAAATCGTAGTTACTATCATCACTACTAGAATTCATGGAAATGATAACACTTACACTACTAGATATCAATACAACAAATACTAACGCAAATATCATTATCATTATTTGACTATCCATGGAACTTATTTATATTATATACAAAATAAAAAATTATTATTAATTAATTTTTAACAACTTTTTGAGGTCTACCTCTTTTTTTTGGAACTGCCAATTCTTTTTTTTCATTGTCTTCTTCTTTTCTTTCTTTCATGGTTTTTAATATATTATCTATATTAATGTTTTCAAGTTCTGGATCGTTTATTTTAGATGGTAATATGTCAATACTAGTATCATCGTCTGCAGAACTTTCAGTTATAATATTGTTCTGTCTTTTAAATTGTGGGTTTTGTTGTGTAGTTTGTTGATTTTTATTCAACCCACTAATAAGATTAGCTAATATATTAGACGTGTCAACTTTTGCTAATTGTTTAGTAGTACTAAATACCACTGCTGACCCAACTAACATACCTAATAACTTTAATTCTGGTGACATAGTAGATACTATTTTGTATTTCTCGGCTAATTCTTGTATAACGGAATCATATTCTTGATTTTCTAACGAATAATTCAATGATTGACTCCACCCATCCAAATCAATACCCATAGGATCAAATCTGTTATTTAAAAATTCTATACCTTGAATAGACAATAATAAAATATTTTTATAAAACGCAACAGATTTTTCGTTTTGTATTTCGTATGTAATTCTTTCATACTCTCCCCTAATTTCATCTAATGAATTATTAATACTCAAAGATAATGTAGTCCATTTGTGTAAATTGTGTATTTTACTAATTTTAACTAAGTATTCATTTTTTTCTCTTCTCACCTTATCATTATTATTTTCTTTAGCAATTTTATCAACAGCGTTTGTTGATGATGACAACGATAACGATCTAGATCGTTTTTTTTCCTTTTTTTTATGTTTTTTTTTTTCAACTGTTGTATTATTTGATTTGGACTTTGAATTATCAGATATTTTTGATTCAGTTGAATTTTTTTTTATTTTATTTTTATTTGCTAATATTTCAAGTTGTGATTTAGATAATATTTCTGATTTTTCATTTTCATTATCTGAAATTAATAATTGATTTAAGGTACCTATAGATTCGTTATTTTGTTCGTTATTCATTTATTTAATTATTAATATTATTTAAATTATTTTTAGACGCTTTAAACAATTGTTTGCATTATTAAAAAACTCATAACACCTAAATCGGCTACAAAATATTGTAATATCAATGGTTTATCATTTCCTATAAAAATATTCATATGGTCACACAAATGCGAAGCTTTAATAATATTCATGAAAAATACAAGCTTAAATTTCCCTTGTACAAATACATCCGAAACTTTTTCAAATTTAGTTGAGTTTTCACAATCATTTTCAGATGATATATTTGAATCATTTTCATTAATAATTGTTTGAAATTCTGCCCCACCATCATCACTTTGGAATATTAATTGTTTACCAATACTTTTTATTTCAATGATTTTAGAATCTAACAAATGCATTTCCTTTATTACTTTTTGAAAATGACTAGATGGTATACTTATTATTGAATCGTAAGTCATATCTTGTATATTTATTATCTTGTCATTTAACATTAATAAAGGTATTTTGTAACTACGTATTTTAGACGCAGAATGATCATATAGTTCTATACATAATTTATCACTATCATTTTTTTCCATATATAAAGTAAAAGTTTCTGTTCTATTAGTTGTTTTCAATGCTTTATATATTGTTTCTACATCTATACCAATTACTACTGGTGATTCACATTTAAATATTTCAAATTTATTAGCGTCTAATTTGAGATATGTAATAGTAGATTTTGATGTATCTATAGTTGATATTTTTATACCTTCTTGATTTATAATGACATTTGTTTCTCTTATATATGGTTTAATTATCTCAAAGCATGATTTTATAATAATAGACTTTAATGTTCTTATTTCGAAAATTCTATCACTCATTTTTAAATAAATATTTTATATTTAAATTACTTTATATATATATTCTTTTATAATATATAAATATATTATGTCATCTTTCAATTTTAAAGACAATTTAACGATAGATAACAATAAATCTTTAAAATGGATAAATAATACAAACACAACAAGAAATAATATATTATTATTAGATAATAATAATGATTTGTATTTAAATTCTGGAGCAGGGTCTATATTTATAAATAATTCAAATACAAATACTTATTTAAATTATATAAATACTGCCGGAAATGTTATAATAGGTGGGAAAATAGGTATATCTACAAATACTTCTCCATCAACACTTTTATCAATTGCTAAAAACAATTATATTTCTATAGATAACGATAATGGATACCTCGGTATCATTGCAAGTACATCTACTAATGGTTCATCATTGAAATTATTTGGAAATAATAGTGGAGTTAGCAGTGGTTGTTTAAATATATATTCTGGTAACAATTCATATGGTAATATATCTTTTTTTGTAGCAAATAATTCAAATATTTTAAAACTTTCATACGATGGAAATATATATTTTCAACCAAATGGTTCAACACAAGTATTAAACATAAATAATTCTACTTCATCATTCACAAATAATGTAAAAATATTAAACACAGATAATTCTACTAGTTTAACAAGTGGTGGTGCATTAACTATAAATGGTGGTATAAGTATTGAAAAAGATATGTATATAAATAAAATATACACTAACAAATTATATATTCAAGATACTTCAAATTCAAGTGGGTTTACAAACGGTGCATTAATATCAAGTGGTGGGATAAATATATCATCAACTACAGATTCTATTTCAATAACCAGCGGTGGCGCAGCAACAATTAACGGTGGATTAAGTGTTTATAAAAAATCATATTTTGGTGGCAAAATGACAATAAATGATTCTACTATATCAACAGATTCGCTCACTGGATCATTAATTGTATATGGAGGAGTTGGTATCAACTCTAGTATGTATTTAAGAGGATCTGCAAATAATGTGAAAATATCACCATCAAATAACGGTGAAGAATCGTCTATAAAATTATATTCCACTAACAATTTTTCAGATGGTACTGGTGGTAATACATCTTGGATACTTGGCCATAATACTAATTCTATTGGATCTGGTAATTTTTGTATATATAATACAAATATCACAAGATCATCATTTGTAATAGATTACAATAACAATACATATATATATGGAAATTTAAATATAAAAGGTACAGATAATTCAATTGGTGTTGGTTCAGGTGGTTCGTTAATTATAGATGGTGGGTGCAGTGTCGTAAAAGATATGTATGTAGGCGGAAGTATTAATAGCTATTCAGATATTAAACTTAAAGAAAATATAGAAAAAATAAATAATGAAGATATATTAGACAAAATAAAATATATACAATCTTACAAATATAATTTTAAAAATGATTCAAATAAAAAAAATCATATTGGTCTAATAGCACAAGAAGTACAAGAAATATTTCCAGAATTACTTTCTACATCAGGTGAATTTTTAACTCTCAATTATTTAAATTTCAATGCTATTTTATTAGAATGTGTAAAACGATTGAAATATGAACTAGATGAATTAAAATTATCAATCAATAAACCTAGATAATAATTTATATTTTTCTTCATCGTTTAATTCAATTGGATTATGTATTAATTTATATGTTAATAATTCGTTTTCTTTTATAAAAGTTAAAAATTCATTTTCTGCAAATTTTTTACTTTGCATAATAAGTTGTCTTCCTATTGCTGTTGTCATCTGCCCAATAGGTTTACATATGAGATTACCTTGTGTTCTGCTAAGAAATCCATATACACTATTCAACGAAATTTTTATAGCAAGTTGTGTAGAATCAAGAATATCATACAATAATTTATTGTTTTCAACTTGTGCCATTTGTTTTTTAACTTTTTTCCTTTCTGAATATAATTCTTCTAATAATAAAGGTATAACTCCTTTATTGATTATCTCATTGTTTTCATTTTTAGAAGGTTGAACTATTGTAAAAGAATATTTAATATTTTTATGTGTCATAGATTCTGTTTTATTTTTTTTATCAGGATTATGTATTCTGCAATAATACCTTTTAACACCATCTATTTCAAATTCAAAAAATGCCTGTTTACCACATACTACTCCTTTGCTCTTTCCACTTTTGCCAATGCCTTCACATTTTTGTTTTAATTTATATTCTATTTTATCATCCCATTCAATATTCTCATATTTCACACCTTCTATATTTTTGTATTTATCATCCATAACAAGTGTACTAAAACACAAATTTCTACTTATTTGTATTGTAGGATACAAACTTGCAAAATCAAGAATTGCCACATTATCTCTATGTAATCCTTGTACAGCATCTAATACACATGCGCCCGTAAAACTATCGTCATCCATTTCATTTATAGGTGAAATACTTTTTGCAATGTATGTTTTTCTTTTTATAGTTACTGTTTTATTATATTGTATATCTTCTATTTCTATATTAGAATTGACATAAATATTATTTTCTTCCACATTTATTATTTTACAAGATATTTTTCTATTTTTATTATTAATTTGTTTTATATCAAATTGTATATATTCACCTATATCATCAATTGTTATATTATTTTCATCTTTCATTTTTATATGTATTCCATACGAATCTTCATTAAAATTTGTATGAGGTACTAAAAACCCTGTTTGCATAGATTTTCTTAAAACTTGTGAATATACTTTTATTGTTTGTCCTCTGGTAACTAAATATTCTATAGGTACATAAGTTACATTTGCTAATTGTATTATATTAGTCAATATCATTTGTTTATCTACTAATTTCTGTAATAATTCTGTATCCATTATACAATATTCACCAATTTTTTTTATTAATACTGGATCGCCTTTCTCGTAAAATTCAAATATTTCTTTTGGAGTTACATCATTTTTTCCTTGTTTTAATATTTCATTAGCAATAAAATCTAATTTATAACTACTGTATTTTTTCATCCCTCTTTTATAATGTATTAAAAGGTCGTAATTCAGTCTTCCAGGGATATAAAGTCTATCAAATTCACTATCACCGTACGCTCCAGATTGGAATTTTTCATTCTTCATATCACTTTGTATGTTTTTTAATCTACTAGTATATTTTAAAAAATAATCAGAAATATTTAATATTTTTTCATCACACCTTTCATTTAAATATTTACAATCAAATGCATCTCCGTTATAAGTATAAAATATATCAGGATCCATTTTATTAATTGTATTAACCCATTTTTTTATAAGTTCTTCTTCCGTTAAACATTCTTCTACTATACATTTATCATCATCAATAACATCGCATTTTTTTAATGTTAATAAATGTTTTACAAGTATATCACTTTCGTTATTATATTTATATGTGGTTGCTATTTGATAAACTACATTCTGTATTTTTTCAGGTTTTGGAAATGATCTATCATAACTGTATACTTCAATATCCCAGGATGCTTGTAAAAAATTTGCTATTGTATCTTTATTGATTTTTTCTATATATTTGTAATCGATTTCAAATTCTAATTGTGTGTTTGATTCATTTGTATATTTATATTTATTTTTTGGTAATCTTACCCAACCAGCTGTTAATATATCTTTTATATGACAAAATCTCAAATATCCTTCGAAATTACTTTCATAAAGTTTAAATTTTACCATATTGAAATTTATACCAGGAATAATTAAAGGATTTTTGAAAATATATTTACTTTTATTTAATGCCGTATGATTATCAAATACTAACTTTATATATTTATATTCTTTATTGTTTCTGAAACCATAAATGTCTTTTTTTTGTACTATACAACATTTATTTTTTACTAATGCTTTTGGATATTTTTTCATAAAATAATGGTTACGTATGTATTCTATAAATATTGTTAATTTATTTTGTGTAAAATTATCAGAAACTTTTATATAATAAAAAGGTAAAAAATTAATAATTTTACACGTTATCGAATGCCCTAAGTCAGTTCTTCCAAAACATCTTATAACATATTCATCCATATTACATTCACATTCTACACCATATTCCTCACAGTATCTACATTTCACATCATCATCTATATAATATAATCTTTCATCTGTTGCATGCCATTGTATTATTTGAAAATCTATATCTTGATCAATATCAATTTTTACTTTATTATTAAAAAACTTATTCATTTTTAATAATAATTTATATATATTTAAATTCATTTTTTTTTTATTCAATCACGAAATCATCTTCTATATTTTCTACAAGTTTTACATAATATATATAGTGTAATGATTTATTTTTAATCAATTCACTAGGTGATCCGTATTTTTGTCTCAATGCTTTTTTAAATTTTTTCTCATCTGGAATTTTCAAATGTGTTAAATTAGTTTGCCACCAAGTAGTAAAAAACATATATATATTTTGCAGTGTTTCATAATTCTCATTATTTTCACATTCTTCTATACATTGATTAAAGAATCTGTCAAATATATCATTGTCATGTTTGTATTTTTCTGTAGCTTTATTCACTTCATCGGGTTCAGATATACCTTCATTTAATCCTTTATAATAATACATTATAAGTATATTCATAAAATATGGATACCATATATTTATTTTTTCTTGTAAATTCATATCCCTTTTATATTCATTCTTTTTTCTTGGATTCGGATTATCTACAAATCTAGAAGTAAATTCCACTACTTTTATACGTCTCATAGTCCCTCCATCAATAGACATTAAATCTGGTAAATCATTACAGCACATGATCATATTAGCTTGCAGTTTGAATGTAATTGGATCTTCATACAATCCTCTTGCTATTATAGTATCACCACCAGTGTATTGTTTAAGCAATCCAGTTCTTATTTTGTCATTAGATTCAGGTTCTTGAAATGTAAGAAGTCTTTTTCCTTTCAGTCTAACTATATCAGGTGTTGCAGAAGATGAAGCTGTTCTTTTATTTGTTATTAAAGATACATCTATACCAGTTGTATAATCACCAAATGTTTTTTCTAATAAATTTATTAATGTAGATTTACCATTTGCTCCATTCGGACCTGTAAATATAAAAAACTTTTCATCTGGTTTACCAACTAAAGACTTTCCTAATATTTTTAATAAGTAATCTAGTACATTTTTATTTGGTATAATTTTATTTAAAAATTCAAAAATTTCAGATATAATATTATTATGTAACATTTCATTTTCATCTAAATTCATAAAATCATAATTGGTGGTAAAAGTTGCATAATCATCATACACTGCTTTTCTAAATGTTCGTAATTTAAAATCATATACACCATTTGTGAAATTTATAATATATATTTTTGTATTTAATTTGTTTATAAAATCTGGTTCTTTATTTTTATACATATTCATAACTTCTATTTTTATTGAACTTTTAAAACTGACCATTTGTAATTTATGAACTATATTATTTACTTGTTCATTCCTAGATATATCATCTTCGTTTTTACCATTTTCATTATCATTTGTATATTCTTTTATATTTTCTGTAAAAACATCAGATGTATCTCGTAATTTTATACATTTATAATACTCTGGTAAAGTTTCTGATAACAAGCTATTTAATATATAACTTTTTTTCCATTTAATTCCATCAAATTCGTATATAAAATCATCTTTCGCAGACCCTACCCTGAATACATTTTCATATATATGAAATATACATTTTGCTATTTTATAATGACCCCCGCTTAAACTCATCTCAAGCATATTTCTTAATTCTTGTGATATTTGTAATTCTGTATCCCAATATCTTGTAGTTAAACTCAAATTTAACTTTGGATAACTTTTCATGTCTATTAATATATAATTCTCCGGATATACATTTTTTTGACATTCCGAATCAAAACATTTCAATCCAAAATTTTCATTTATTAATTCTATATATAATGGAGATCCTGTTCTCTCATGTTCTCGTTTTTTAAATGGACAAAACATATCTTTTATACTTATATAATAACAACAAGCACCCATTTTATTTTTTTTTATTACTATTTTGTTTATATCAAAATCATATTTATATTTTTCATAACAATCTTTTTGTTTCATTACTTCTAATAATCTTTTAATTTCCTCATTTGGAATATTTTTCATTTTTATAGATTTTTTAGTATCTTCCTTTTTTTCAATAATTAATTTTTGGTTATTCTTAATTTCACTCAATTTATTTAATGTTTTTATTATACACTTATAAAATAATTCTTCAGTTATATTAATTATTTTTTTTTCTTTTAAATCATATAATTCATATCTAGAAATTAAATCACCTTTATAAGAACCTATTATTCTCAGTCCTGTTTTATAAACACTCTGATCAATATATTTCACATTTTGATTTTTACTCAATTTTTCATTATTAATAAGTAGCTTTGTTATATTTATAGCTATATCGGCATTTACTATCAAATTATATATATTAATATGATATTTATTTTCAGGTGATTTCGATACTATTATTTCATATTTTTTATTATAAATATCAAATATTATTTCTTCTAATACATTTATTAATTTCAATATTTCATCTTCATTATTTTCAATAGATGAATCTATATCTAAAAAATAATTAAATACACAACCATGTATTTTTTCTATAAGTGTCTGTTTTTCACCATGTACAAAAACACTTTCGTAATATTTTGTATAAAATTCGTTAAAATAACTATCATCTACATTATATTTACCACCTTTAAAAGACAAATGTGTTTGTATTTTATCAGTGTTTTTTGCAAATTGTTGTAAATAATTTTTAAACATTGTTAAAATTATTATTATTATTATTTATATCAAATTTATTGTATTATTTATTTATTTTAAATCAATTTATTTTTAATTTAAAATATTATCTCAATTAGATTTTAAATACTCCGAACCCACTTGATTCGTAAGTGAATGGAGATACTTTTGACAAATCATATCTTTTTACAGGATAACATCCAGATGATTCTTCTTGTTGTTGCACCGGTACTTCTTCTTTTTTGCTAAAAACATTTTCTACTTTCGATGGTAACACTTCACTTGCTTTTATCTCGGAATTTGGTTGAATAGTAGTTACATCTGGTTTGATTATCATCTTGTCACCCGATGGAGTTTCTATTATAGCAGGAGCTACTACTACACTTGGTGTTACTACACTTTGTGAACCATCAGCTTCAGTCACTATACTTGGTTGAATTACAATAGTATCATTATTTTGTGTTACAGATGATACAATTGGAGCAGATGTTTCTTGACTTTCTAAAACACCAATTGCTGAATCAATAGCTACTTCTTTATTTGGTGCAACTGGAGCATCAGTTTGATTTTCGACATTATCTAAAAATTCCCATAATGGTAAGTTGTTTGCATAATTTAAGGATACCAAAAATCCCAATGCAATTAAAACAGAAGTTATAGGGCTAACTTGTACAGTCCAAATTATAACAGAGAATATAAATAATTTAAAATATTGATTTTCAAAAAGTACATACACTTCTTTTGGTAAATTAGGGGCCAATCTTGCAGCATACAATACTAAAACCAAATGTAAAAGACCTCTTATTAAAGATGGTGACTGTACATATTTGTTAAACAAACTATTGATTTGATTATCGAAACTTGCAATAGTATTCATATTTTATATTATATTAAAATAAAAAAAATAATATAAAATAATTAATATTAATTGATTATATTCTTAAAGTTATTTATTTTGTATAATATGTTTATATTTTGTATTAATTATTTTTGCTATTTTTATACTTCTTCTATTTCTTAGACTTCTTCGACTTCTTAGATTTCTTAGCCTTCTTCGATTTCTTCGATTTCTTAGACTTCTTAGACTTCTTAGACTTCTTAGCCTTCTTAGACTTCTTCGACTTCTTCGACTTCTTAGACTTCTTAGACTTCTTCGATTTCTTCGATTTCTTAGCCTTCTTCGACTTCTTCGACTTCTTAGACTTCTTCGATTTCTTCGATTTCTTCGATTTCTTAGCCTTCTTCGACTTCTTCGACTTCTTCGACTTTTTCGACTTCTTCGACTTCTTCGACTTCTTAGACTTCTTCGACTTCTTCGACTTCTTAGATTTCTTCGACTTCTTCGACTTTTTCGACTTCTTAGATTTCTTAGCCTTCTTCGATTTCTTCGATTTCTT